>Ga0209454_1000370_pt1 | contig 23812 bp, 13 predicted proteins | sample WorMetHERISLAND1_2_FD_187400 | JGI IMG/M metagenome (GOLD analysis project Ga0209454, IMG submission 187400) | Marine gutless worms symbiont microbial communities from Max Planck institute for Marine Microbiology, Germany - Olavius geniculatus... | ecosystem: Host-associated > Annelida >... | reverse complement strand
GGGCAGAGGGCGGAGGGCGGAGGGCAGAGGACAGAGGAAGATGGAAGTCGGAAGTGGGAATGCGGAAGTCGGAAGCTGTAACTGGATTATCGGCGCAGGGTCTTGTTGCTTATTTGGACGGGATAAATTCCAACCTCAAACTACAGAACTTGTTTGACAACAGTCCCATATATCCATTAGAAATATTCTGAATGATCAAACGGGACTTAGCCTTACATCTCTCATTTTCACCGATCATATCGGCTGAAAAATGATAGCAGAACCTGATGGCAGACCCGATCGATCCGCTTTTCTTCTTATGCCGTGCACTGCCAACCGGGAGTACGGATCATGCAACGCGCTGTCGCTTGGTTTGCCGAAAACCATGTTGCTGCCAACCTGTTGATGCTCTTTTTGCTGGTTACGGGAGCGTTCACCTGCCTTACCATGAAAATCGAAGTTTTCCCCGAAGCTTCACTTGACCGAATAGTCGTCTCGATGGTGTATGCCGGTGCCTCGCCCGCCGAGGTTGAAGAAGGCATTGTTCGCAGAATCGAGGAAAGCGTGGCCGGTTTGGCCGGAATCAAACGGATCGATTCCTTGGCGCTGGAAAGTTACGGCTATGTGAATATCGAGGTCATGAAAGGCTGGGATCTGAATACCCTGCTGGATGATATCAAAGCCGAAGTGGATCGTATCGGCACCTTTCCCGAAGATGCCGAAGAGCCGGTGGTGCAGGAGGTCATCCGGCGCAATAATGTCATCTGGGTCGCGATATATGGCGATGCGCCCGAAAAAACCCTCAAGCATCTGGCTGAAAAAATCAGAGACGACATCACCAACCTGGAAGGGGTGACCCTAGCCAACTTGCTGGGAGTCCGCAAAGGTGAAATTCACATCGAGATCTCCGAGGCCGTGCTTTGCCAATATGGTTTGACCCTGGGCCGGGTGGCAGATGCCGTTCGCAAAACAAGCCTCGATTTGCCGGCCGGCCGCATTAAAACCACCAGCGGGGAAATCCTAGTCAGGACCAAGGGCCGGCGCTACCACGCGGCCGACTATCGCAATGTTGCCGTGGTTACCCGTTCCGATGGCAGTTTGGTGACCCTGGGTGAGATCGGGCAGCTAAACGACGGGTTTGAGGATGTTGATCTATATGCCCGCTTCCAGGAGAAACCCGCGGCCTTGATTCGGGTATTTCGGGTGGCCGACCAAAATGCGCTATCGGTGGTTAAAAAGGTAAAGGCCTATATCGAATCGATTCGGCCCGGTCTGCCGGCCGGGGTGCAGGTCGGATTTTTTGGGGACGATTCAAAATTTTTACGCAGCCGGCTGCAGCTGTTGCTTAAAAACCTGCTGATCGGTCTGCTGTTGGTCATCATTTTATTAGGGCTGCTGCTGAACTGGAGGCTTGCCTTCTGGGTAACCCTGGGCATACCGATTTCCTTTATGGCCGGTCTCATGCTGCTGCCGCAATTTGATGTATCAATTAATATGGTTTCCTTGTTTGCGTTTATCATGGTGCTCGGAATCGTGGTGGACGACGCAATTATCATCGGCGACAATATCTTTCGCAAAAGCGAGCAGGGAATGGCGCCGCTAAAAGCTGCCGAACATGGCACCATCGAAGTGGGGCGGCCCGTGGTTTTTTCAATTCTGACAACCATTGTGGCATTCTGGCCCTTGCTGCTGGGCGGCGGCTTTATGGGCAAGATGATGCGCAACATACCGATCGTCATCATGCTGGTTCTGATCGGATCCCTGGTGGAGTCTTTGTTTATTCTGCCGGCCCATCTGGCCCGCAGCAAAGGCATGCGATCGCCCCATTCTGCGGACGGCGAACCGGAGAAACGCTCGGCCCGCTGGTTGAAGTGGTTCATCCGGGTGCCCTACAGTCGTTTCCTCAAATTTTGCCTGACCTGGCGCTATGCCACCATGGCCGCGGGCATCATGTTCCTGATCCTGACGGTCGGGGTTTGGAAGGCCGGCTGGATAAAATTCGTTTTTTTCCCCAAGGTCGAAGGCGATACCCTGGAGTGCCGCTTAACCATGCCGGTCGGCACTTCCGCCGACCGGACCCGGGCCGTGGTTGCGCATTTGGAGCAGTGCGCCCGGCAGTGCCTGCTTCAGGAGGATAAAAATCGCCCCCCGGAGGCGGCGTCACTATTTGAATACAGCATCTCCCTTGTCGGTTGGCAGCAGGGGCGGACGGACAACGGCGGGCACCTGGCCAACATCTGGGTCCAGGTGCCGGAGGAAAAAGCGCGGGGAATGAGCACCAAAAAGCTCAGTGCCGCCTGGCGCGAGCATGTGGGTACCATCCCGGATGTTGAAGCACTTGATTTTCGCAGCGAACGGCACGGCGCCGGCAAGGCCATTGAATTTCATCTGTCGTCGGCCGATCATGATGAACTGCTCAGGGCCGTCGATGATCTCAAGCGGGAACTAAACAGTTATCCCGGAGTAACCGATGTGGCCGACAGTTTTCTGCAGGGCAAAAAAGAGCTGCAGCTGAAATTAAAGCCGGCGGCCCGCAGCCTCGGCCTGACATTGAGTGACCTGGCGCAGCAGGTCCGTCATGCGTTTTACGGTTGTGAAGCATTGCGCCTGCAGCGCGACAAGGATGAGGTCAAAGTGATGGTCCGCTATCCGGCGGCCGAGCGCAAGTCATTGAAACATGTTGAACAGATGCGTATTCGAACGGCTGACGGAAGACAGGTCCCTTTCAGCCAGGTGGCCCTGGTGCACCTCAAGCGGGGATATGCTGCCATCGAACGCGGGCAGCGACGGCGGGTGGTGAAGGTGACGGCCGATGTCAATTCCGGGGTCATCAACGCCAATGAGCTGCGCAAGACCATGGTGGCGGAATTTTTACCGGAGTTAATCAGCCGCTATCCCGACCTTAAATATTCCATGGAAGGCGAGGGCAAGGAACAGAAAGAAGCCATGGCAGACGTTTATCGTGGATTTGCCGTGGCCCTGTTCGGTATCTACTGCCTGCTGGCGATCCCCTTTAAATCCTTCACTCAACCGCTTATCGTCATGGCGGCCATCCCTTTTGCCCTGGTGGGGGCCGTCGCCGGGCACTTGATCATGGGTATGGACCTCAGCATCCTCAGCTTGTGCGGCATGGTAGGCCTGACCGGGGTGGTGGTCAATGATTCTTTGGTGTTGATCTACACCACCAATCGGGTGCGCCAGCAGGGCAACAGCGCTCATGATGCCATCTCCAGCGGGGCGGCCGTTCGTTTTCGCGCAATTATTCTCACCTCGCTGACCACTTTTGCCGGCTTAACGCCCATGCTGCTGGAAAAAAGCCTGCAGGCCAAGTTTTTAATCCCCATGGCGGTCAGTCTCGGATTCGGGGTGCTTTTTGCCACCTTCATCACCCTGCTGCTGATTCCCTGCGGATATCTGATTTTAGAAGATGTGCTCCGTGTCGGGAGGGTGATCAGAGAGAAACTGACTAACTAAACGTCTCGGGACTTCTATAACTTATTGGAAACAAGACTGTTTTTCATAATCAGGACTTGTCCAACCGACATTCCACCATTCCAAATGTGAGCGAAGCGGACTAAGTTCTATAGTAATCTTCAACGAGGAACCGTGCTCGACTGGCGCACGAATAAAGGTTATTGAAAGAGATATTTTCAGGGTGAATAAAAGGAGCCGTAAAAATGAAAGCGTGGATCTTGCCGACTTTGGGAACCTTTGTGTGTTGGGGACTGTGGAGTTTCTTACCTAAGATTACGACTAGATATATCGATCCGAAAAGTGCGATTATCTATGAGGTCATCGGGGGTATATTTCTGTCCTTCATCGTTTTGTATTTCATGGGATTTCGAATGGAGGTGCATCCCAAAGGGATCGCCCTGGCAGCTTCGGCCGGGTTGCTTGGTTTTCTGGGTGCACTCTGCTTTCTTTTTGCGGTGACAAAGGGGCCGGTCTCCCTTATCGCGCCGCTTTCTGCGTTATATCCCATACTCAGTGTAGCGCTGGCAGTCATATTCTTGCACGAAGCAATCACCGTTAAACAATGCATAGGCATTGTTTTTGCGATTCTGGCGGTAGTGTTGGTGTCCACCTAGTCTTTTATATTTTGTAAATTTTAAGAATTATTGGCACTCAAACTTGAAGAGATTGTTGGAGATGAAAAAGAGCTATGACCTTGTGATCATCGGCGGTGGAGCTCAGGGCTTATCTTTAGCGTACAATCTGGCCCGCAGGGGATTGAGCAACGTTGCCGTGCTGGACAAAAGCTATCCCGGCAGCGGCGCGAGTGGCCGAAACGGTGAGATGATTCGATCGGCGTTTGCTTCTGAGGAATGGATACGATTTTTCGATGCCAGCCTAAGAATTTGGGAGACACTTTCTTGGGAATTGGATTTTAACCTTATGTTCAACCGGCGAGGATATCTTGTGCTGGCATCCACGCCGGAAGAATTAGAAATCTGTCGGTCCGGTCTCGAGTTGCAAAAGTCCTTCGGACTGAATACCAAACGTCTCGACGCTCATGATGTCCGCAAATTGATACCGGCCTTGAATCCTGAAATGGCCGACGGGGGTGTGCTGCAGCCGGATGCCGGGTTTGCCCGCCATGATGCCCTGGTTTGGGCTTATGGCCGCGCCGCCCGCCGCCTCGGCGTCGATATTTTTTCGTTTACTGAAGTTACTGAAATCGGGTTGGAAAACGGCAAGGTCAGATACGTTGTCACCACCGAGGGCCGTATCGAAACACCGGTCGTGGTCAATGCTGCCGGTGGACATGCTGCTAAAATTGCCCAGATGGCCGGCGTTCGACTGCCATCGGATACATATCGCTTGGAGATGATGGTTACCGAACCGATCAAACCTTTTTTGACACCGGCCTTGGCTTCCTTGAATATCAGGGGCTATATGCACCAGTCCACCCGGGGGGAATTTTCCGGCGGCACTGATGTGGAAACCATGGAACCCTCCAACAGCCTCAAAAGTACCTTGCGGCTGACTCTGGATATGATGAGAAAATTCATACACCTCTTTCCCGGATTGACCGGTGTGAGGCTCATGCGACAGTGGGGTGGATTGGTTGATATGACCGCAGATGCGGCGCCCCTGTTGGGACCGGTTCCGGACGTAGATGGATTTATTCTGGATTGCGGTTGGCTTTACGGATTTGTGGGGGCACCTGCCGCCGGCAAATTTATGGCGGAATATATTTTGACCGGGCATATGCCTTTAGAAATTGCCCCTTTCGGACTGGAACGCTTTGAGACCGGCAAGCTGGTGCCGGACCGTTCCCTGCTCGTAAAAATCTGATCCTCTGGAAGTTTCAATATTCAATCTTGATTTGGGTGTTGCGGCCGCGCGGACCAGCCCGGGAGATGCAATCCATGATCTTGAAGCCGACTTCAACAAGATCAACGACATTCTGGCCGCCCTGGTCGACGGGGTTCAGGCAGAACTTGCCCGGATCTGGCCTTTTCTCGAATTGCTGGATCGCATCGGCGGCAGAACCGACGAGGCCCTGATAAATTTCAGTATGTATAAGGCCAGGGAACGGGCCTGGCAAGTGGCGTTAAAGCTAGCCCTGCTTGAGCAAGCAAATTGGATGTCCGGAATCGAAAAGATCGATCAAGAAGTGGCGCTGTTCGGCCGCAATGTGCGTCATCCCGGCTTGATTATCGGCAGTGTCAACAAAATTATCCGCCTTGGCGAACGAGGAACGATACTTCAAATTATAGATATTCTAAGCTGAAATCTAGCCGGAAAAGCATCTTATAAGCGGCCGCGCTGGCCGCGAGCGCTCAGTCAAATCAGATGAGAAACCAATTAACATCGAACATCCAACATCGAATAATGTATTCTGTTTATTAAATCTTCTGACAGAATCAACTGTATCAACAGGATAGTGTCCTGCTAAGAAAAAAAAGATCCTGTTATTCCTGCGCCCCTTTCTAAATCAATGTTTCATATGAGTGCGGCCGCTGGCTAAAAAACGGCCAGTATAATCAAAAAAGAAACTTTTGTCTGTTGCCATCGTAGGGTCGGCCAACGTGTCGACCGGTTTTGGCGGGCAGGGTGGCCCGCCCTACATTTTTGTAATAACCGTTTTCATCTAAGATTTCCGGTGGCTGGGTGTTAAGGCGCTATATCCTGACACCTGAACACTGACACCTGAAACCTTCAGTGCAGTTTCATACGAGCGGCGGCCTCCGGCTAAAGGACAGCCGGTCTGATCGGATAGGAAACATCATTTGTAAATTGTGCGTTCATACATCGTGGGAGCGGTTTTCAACCGCGATTCCCCGGGTAATCGTGGCCGGAGGCCACTCCCACAAACCATTAACTTATATCTTAGTGGCTTTGAACATGCTGAAGTTTAATACGAGCGGCAGCCTCTGGCCAAAAAAACGGCCAGTCTGATCGGAGAACAGAAACTACATTTTTGTAATAAACGTTGTAGTTTCATACGAGAGGACAGATAGTTCGATTGTCAAAAAGACTTAAGGCATGATTATTTTATTCCCGCCGTTTTGCCAGACTTTTTTAAAATGTTCGGTGTTGAGCGTCAAGAGCCTATCTACTTTAGCTTTCTGGGCAACCCTAGCAATTAGCGCGTCGTAGATAATTCCTCCGATCAACCCCGTATCCGTTAATCTTTTAATGGTTGAACTATATTCGGCAGGGGTAAGCGATACAACTTTCCCAAATGATTCAATATTCTCCTTTACCAGGCGCCAGGCAACTGATGGTGAAATTCTCGGCTTAAGCGGAAGGGTACTTAGAACTGCATACAGTTCCGCTAATGTGTGGCTCGCTACAATCAATTCCAATTGTTTTTCCCTGGCCTGCTTTAGCCATGGGAAAGCTCTTTCATGCATAGAGTGAGATTCAACCAGGGCTGCAATGATGACGGAAGTATCAAATAGCGCTCTCATATTATTTCCCAAAAGATTGCATTCGCTCATCACGGTGTTTGGTAACCGCTCTATTTAAATCCCCCAAAGGAACTCCGGTAAAAACAAGGACGCCATCTTTTAATCGCAAATTCGGTTCACCGCGAACGGGTTTTAAAATGATTTCCTGACCGCTTTCTTCAATCAGAATTTGAGAGCCGGGCTCCAGATTGAAATTATTTCTTAGCTTTTTGGGTAAAACGATCCTTCCAAAACGATCTATTGTAGTCTGCATATTTCCTCCCAAGCCAATTGTTTCTGCAGTTAATTGGCAAAATAGCATGGCAATTGCCATCCGTCAACCCCATGAGCAGCTTGGTGCTCCAGGTTCTAATCGTCAATTATAGCCTGCGATCTAAAATCCGGCGATTTCTCCGACAGGCGGCAGCATTTCAATAAACCAATACCTTGTAATAGTCGTACCAGCGGGCATCTCCGAGCACATGGGCCAGGTGGGCTTCCGAGGTCGTGATGTCCCAGCCGGCGTTGTACACCCGGCTGTAAACGTCCACCCCATGCTGCCAGGCACCCACGATCTTGAGATCTTCGACCGGGAACCGTCCTTCATCGATAAACCGCTGCTACAGCCAGTTGCCGGAAAAATCAGATCTTGAAAACAGTAAATTCGAGGATGTCAGCGATATCCTTAAAAATAAAAAGTACGGAGTATATCTGCTAAGTAAATGGTATTAGACCGTTACCAAAATGCCCCTTGGATCAGAATAGCAAAATGAATGCGAGTTAATTTATAAATAATTGATATCGTTTAAAAAGGTTGACGGACAAAGAATTGATAAGTAATATGCCCGGCAAAATTAAAAATGAAGAAGTGTGATTCGAGAAAGAAAAAATCGGTTCTTAGGGAGTTTTTCTTAGGGTATGCTTAAAGCAATGCGAGTGAAAGCTTGAGTCAAAATGATAAAGGGATCTGAGGGCCATCAGATCCCTTTTTCCGTGAACGCAGGACGGGTTGTTCCAACGCTCAGTTAGTTAGACATATATTAGCAACGGATTATATCCTGTCAATACCCTTCCAGCGTATCACCAGGTATTTTTTAAGGTCTCACCCAAGCGGCCTGATCCCTGTTTTAATACCCCGGAAAATGTATTCACCTTTCAGTCCAGTAAGCACCTGCGCACCGGAGGCGTTGTCATGATTCGAAAACTATCCGTTATACTGCTATTTTTGTTACTCATGTCCCTGATTACCCCGCTGGTTAATGGTTTTATCGGCAGAATCTATCAACCGAACCCGGCATATGCTCAAAGCGCTCTAATGCTCGATGACTTTGCCCTCTACTCTCAAAATGAAATAAAGCTGGATAAAATAGCGGACTCTCGAGGCAGTGTCGGTTCCAATGGGCATATCGATATTAAAAAAGGTGTGTACATGCCCCTGATCGGAACCCTCCAGGCCGTGGGCCGTATAAAAAACGAAGCTGAGATCGGAATCTATGGCAATGTTTTCACCGCACAACATATCGAAGACAGAGGCACATTGACCGTTTCCGGGCAAAAGATTGAAAATGCCACCCTGGCCCCACTAGCGCTGCCAACCCTGTCATTTTCTGCGGCCGGTGCGAATCTGGAGGTCCCTGAACTATCTTCCATGACGATTGCGCCGGGATCTTACGGCCGGCTCAAACTTAAAAAGGGTGCCGCCATTCTGATTACCAGCGGTACATATTACTTTGTCAAATTTGAAATCGAGGAGTCCGCTGCGATCAATCTGGATGTCACCGGCGGTGCGATAACGATCAATGTCGGTGAAAAGATAAAGATTCGTGAAGATGTCGATATGCAAATTGTCGGCGGCGGTCCGCAAGATGTTCGTTTTAATTTCAACGGCACCGACAAAGTCGATATTGAAGACCGAGCTGTTCTACGCGGCATTCTCACGGCCCCTTCGGCCAAAGTTGATATTGATAAAGGCGGCCGATTGGAGGGTGCGGTCCGTGCCAACAGCATTCACTTAGCAAAGGGCGCCAGTTTCAGGCACTATGCCGCCGCCCTGGATGGGCGTCCACCGACCGCCGACGCCGGCGGGCACCAGACAGCGCTGGCCGGTGGGCAGGTGCAGCTGGACGGCAGCGGTTCTTCAGACCCGGACGGTGATGCCATCACCTACCAATGGTCCTTCGTGTCGTATCCTGGCGGCAGCAATCCCGTACTTTCCGATCCCACAGCCGTCATGCCCACATTTACGGCCGATCTGGCCGGAGTGTATGTCATCGAACTATCAGTGCATGACGGCACTTACGCCAGCTTTAATGACAGCGCCTCTATAACAGCCGTCTCCGAGGTGCTGGACATAGGCGATTTTGTGCTCTACGCCGACGACAAGATTAAAATAGATGAAATATCCGGCGGAACGGGCGAAGTGGGCGCCAACCGGCATGTCCACATCGAAAAGGGGCCATCCGGTGCCATAAACGGCGATCTGCGCGTTGTGGATCACATAAAAAATGACGGTGAAATCACGATAAACGGAGATGTTGTCACCAACTCGCCCATCGACAATCACGGTATTTTTACAGTGACGGGAATGACAAACGATAGCGCGCAGCTTGCAGCGCGTAAACTACCGTCGATTTCGTTCTCAGCCGAAGGGCCCGATCTCAAGGTGCATGCCCCGGATTCACAAGTACTCGATCCGGGCTCCTACGGCCGAGTGGAAGTCAAAAAGGGCGCCACGCTGCAATTTGCGGCGGGCGCCTACTTTTTGCGCGAGTTAAAGACGGATGATTCGGCGAGCCTCATCTTTGAGGCCTCAGAAGGTGGGATCGAGCTGAACATTGTCAATAAACTGGAAATCGGCAAAGATGTAAACCTGCATGTAACAGGCGGCGGCACCCGCGATGTTCAGATTAATTATGCCGGGAAAAAAGAGGTTGAAATCGAGGATCGCAGCGTGTTGCGCGGCACTCTTGTTGCGCCCAAAGCAAAGGTCCAGTTTGAGAAAGAAAGCCGCCTCGAAGGAGCGGTCTATGCCAAGAATATTGAAATGGACAAGCAGGTGAGTTTTCAGTTTCATGCAAACCGATCACCGCTGGCGGATCCCCAAACCATTGCCACCGGGGAAGACACACCGGGATCGATTACCCTTAGTGGATCGGATCCGGACGATGATTCTTTGATTTTTGCCGTGATCTCTCAACCCCTGCACGGCACGCTTTCCGGCACCGCCCCGGATCTGACCTACATGCCTGGTGAAAATTTCAACGGCGCTGATACATTCAGCTTCACGGTGAACGACGGTACCGTGGATTCCGACCCTGCAACGGTGAACATCACAGTAACAGCCGTAAACGATGCGCCGGTTGCCAATGCTCAAAACATCAGCCTGAATGAAGATGAATCCAAACCAGTGGTTTTAGTTGCCTTCGATGTAGAGGGAGATACACTGGCGTATGAGATTGTTGGACAGCCTTCCAATGGCACGCTTGCCGGCACCACACCGGATCTGATCTACACTCCGCATGAAAACTACAACGGCGCCGATGCATTCAGTTTCAAAGTGAACGATGGCAATGCTGATTCCAGTCCGGCAACGGTGAGCATCACCATAACGGCCGTGAACGATGCACCGATCGCCAATCCACAATCCATTAGCTTAAATGAAGATGAATCCAAACCTGTCACCTTAAACGGTTTCGACGCGGAAGGGGATGCACTTGCGTTTGCAATCGTCGGCCAACCTTCCAATGGCTCGCTATCCGGCACCGCACCGGATCTGATCTACACGCCGGATGTGAATTACAACGGCGCCGATGCATTCAGCTTCACGGTGAACGACGGCGCCGTCGATTCCGACCCGGCAACGGTCACCATCTCCGTAGCGGCAGTAAACGATGCGCCAGTCGCCGATGCCCAAACAATCAGCTTGAACGAAGACGAATCCAAACCGGTGCTTTTGAGCGGCTTCGATGTGGAGGAAAATGCCATTTCGTATGCAATTGTCGGACAGCCATCCAATGGCACGCTTTCCGGCACGGCACCGAATCTTACCTACACGCCTGATGAAAACTACAACGGCACCGATGAATTTAGCTTCACGGTCAATGACGGTATCGTGGACGCCGTTCCGGCCACCGTGAACATTACGGTGACGGCCTTAAATGATGCACCGGTTGCCAATCCCCTAAATCTCAACTTGAACGAAGATGCATCCCAAGCTGCAGTTTTAACTGCCTTTGATGTGGAGGGCGGGACACTTGTGTATGAAATTGTCGAACATCCTGCCCATGGCACGCTATCCGGTGCCGCACCTGATTTGGTTTACTCACCTGTTGAAAATTTTTATGGCAACGATCTTTTTTCATTTAGAGCCAATGACGGCAGCCTGGATAGCAACATTGCGGCGGTAAGCCTGACGATCAATCCTGTCAACGACGCGCCGACAGCCCATGCTGGGTCTGATCAAACTGTTTTCAGGGCTGATGCGTTCAGCCTTAACGGTGGCGGCTCTACTGATGTGGATGGGGATGACCTGACCTACCAATGGTCTTTTTCATCGGTACCGGCCGGCAGCACGGCCGCCCTTTCAGATCCTTTAATTGCCGGTCCCAGCTTTGTACCGGACATTGCCGGCTCCTACACCGTGCAGCTTATTGTCAATGACGGCACCGTCGACAGCGCACCCGCTGCGGTGACCATTACCGCCAATCCACGGGTGGTAGTCGTTCCTGACGTCATGGGTCTGGTCCAGGCGGATGCCGAGGCAGCCCTCATTGGAGCGAATGTAACGGTTGGTGCGGTCTCTGCTGCTTACAGCGATACGATCCCTGCCGATCAAGTGATCAGTCAGGCGCCGACAGCCGCTGAATCAGTCGAGGAGGCTTCGGCGGTGGATCTGGTGGTCTCTCTGGGGCCTGAAAGTCTATTTCCAACCGTCTCCCTGAATGCGTCTCCGGCAATCATCAATCAGGGCGAAGCCGCCACATTGTCGTGGACCGCCACCAATGCCGTCAGTGTTCATATCGACAACGGCATCGGACCGGTCAATCCCAACGCTGCCACAACTGTTTCGCCGGAACATACCACCATTTATACGATCACGGCCACCGGTGCGGAAGGGAGCGCCAGTACCAGGGTTACCATCAAGGTGCATGGTGCGCCGGATCCTCAGCCGGAAGGATCATTTGGGCAGCCGTATGAGGACCTGGTTCCTTTGGATGCCACGGCTGATTCCTATGATCCCAAGCGTTTTTCCCTGATCACAGGCCCGATTCATGATCTATCGGCTGCGCCGGTGGCAGATGTTGTCGTCAGCATCCACAACCACCCGGAATACGGCACTGTTACATCCGATATCGAAGGTCGCTTTTCCTTGCCCGTCGAGGGGGGATCAACCATAACCGTTGTTTACCAAAAACCGGGTCTGATTACAGCGCATCGCAAGGTCTACGTCCCCTGGAACGATGTCGCGATTGCCGAAACAGTCCAGATGATCGATGAAGATCCGGTATCCACCACCCTGACCTTTGACGGCAACCCCGCCACGGTGGTCACCCACCAGAGCACCCGGATCACGGACGAATTCGGCAGCCGGTCGGCTACCCTGGTTTTTACCGGGGACAACCGCGCCTATTTGATGGATGAAAACGGCCATGATATCCAGGAACTGGCCACCATCACCACCCGGGCGACCGAGTTTACCACCCCCGAGTCCATGCCGGCCGAACTGCCCCCCAACTCCGCCTATACGTACTGTGCGGAGCTCAGTGTCGACGGCGCCCAGCGGGTGAGGTTCGACAAGCCGGTGATAAGCTGGATCGACAATTTTCTCGGATTCGACGTGGGAATGGCCGTGCCCTTGGGCTACTACGATCGCGACCAGGGCCTTTGGGTGCCGGCCGACAACGGGACGGTGGTTCGGCTGCTGGATACCGATTCTGACGGTCTCACCGATGCCTTGGACGCCGACGGCGACGATCTGCCCGATGATCTGAACAGCAACGGATCTTTTAGCGACGAGGTCCTGGGATTGGCAGACGCTCAAAGATACGCCCCGGGATCGACGTTCTGGCGGGTTGAACTCTCTCATTTTACTCCCTGGGACTGGAACTGGCCCTTTGCTCCCGGTGATGGAGCGATTCCCCCCAACGGCGAAGGTGAAGCGGCTGCGGATGCTCAGTGTGATGGCGACTGCCCGCAAAAGGTTGCCTCTTTTATTGAAGCCAGAAGCCGAATATTCCATGAAGACATTGCCATTCCGGGCACCGGGATAACGCTGCATTATGCCGGCGACCGGGTGAACGGATACCGGCAGGTGATTACAGTTCCGGCCAGCGGGAATACGGTTCCGGCGAGCCTGAAGCGAATTGTCGCGCGGCTTGAAGTTGCGGGTCGGTTAATTGAACAAATTTTAGATCCTTTGCCTGACCAAATGGCGGCATTTATCTGGGATGGCAGGGATCATCTGGGCCGACCGGTGCGTTCCCCCATAAACGCCCGGGTCAGCGTAGGATTTGTGTATGATGCGGTTTATCAGGCACCGGGAGAATTTACCCAGTCGTTTGGCCAGGCCGGCTCCGATATAACCCGAATAATCGCACGACGCGAAATTACTTCCTGGAAGCGCAGCCAGGTGAATGTTGCCCCGAAAGCCGGGGGTAATAATGCCCTGGCGGAAGGTTGGGCAATTTCCAATAACCATCAAATCGCACCATCTCAACCCTGGTTGATGTTCAAGGGCGATGGCACGACGAGCACCAGGGACTTGCCCCAAATCACCACCGTTGCCGGCAGCGGCCTGATGGGCTACAGCGGTGATGGAGGACCGGCGACCGATGCCAAGCTGGCCTATCCGGTAGGCGTTGCCGTGGATGCCGCCGGCAATCTCTATATCGCTGAGTGGAACAACCATACCATCCGCAAGGTGGATACCAGCGGTGTCATTTCCACGGTGGCCGGCACGGGCATTGCCGGCTACAGCGGCGATGGGGGCCCGGCGACCGCGGCGCGCCTGAAAATTCCCTATGGTGTTGCCGTGGATACTGCCGGTAATATCTATATCGCCGAATGGGGCAATCATCGTATCCGCAAGGTGGATGCAGACGGCATCATTACCACGGTCGCCGGCACCGGATCAATCGGCTACAGCGGCGATGGAGGGCCGGCGACCGCGGCCCAGGTGGGATATCCATCAAGAGTCGCCGTAGATGATGTAGGCAATCTCTATATCGTTGATCGTTCCAACGGCCGAATCCGCAAGGTGGATGCCAACGGCATCATTACCACGGTGGCCGGCAACGGACCCGGCAATTCGGGAACCACCGGCGAGGGCCAACCCGCTATCGAGACCAACCTGGGAGGGCTGTACGACCTGGCCGTGGATGCCGGCGGCAATCTCTATCTCAACGACCTTGGCAACAACTGGATACGAAAGGTAGATACTAGCGGTATCGTCAGCATCGTCGCCGGCACCGGCGCTCGCGGCTACAGCGGCGACGGCGGCCTTGCCACCGATGCCTGGATAGCCGGTCCCATTGGCGTTGGCTTGGATGCTGACGGCAATCTTTATATCGCCGATTCCGCCAACCTACGGATTCGCAAAGTGGATACCGGCGGCTATATTACCACGGTTGCCGGCAGCGGCACTTCCGGTTACAGCGGCGATGGCGGCCATGCGATCGCAGGCCGGATCCAAAATCCCTACGATGTGGCCGTGGATGCGGCCGGCGCCATTTATATCGCCGATTTTAATAATCAGCGTGTCCGCAAAGTGGCACCGCCTTCAACCTTCAAGGCTGAATTGGCACCCGGCGAAATCCCTTTTGCTGAGGACAGCGGGGTGGGGCATATTTTCTCCAACACAGGCTTGCACCAAAAGACTTTCGATCTGGATACCGGCGTCATCTTACGCACATTTAACTACGATGAGGATGACCGCCTGCTATCCATCATCGATCGATTCGGCAACACGATCCATATCGAACGCGATGCCGCCGGAGTGCCCCTAGCCGTCATTTCATCGGAAGGCATCCGTACCGAACTGAACATCGACGCCGACAACCATCTGACCCGGGTCACTTACCCGGACGGAAATTACTACAGCTTCGAATATACCCCCGATGGCCTGATGACCGCCGAAACCGAACCGGCGGGCAACCGGTTTGACCACGATTTTAGCCAGACCGGCAGATTAACCGATGCTTATGATGAACAGGGCGGCCATTGGAATTATGAAAGAACGGCCTCGGTCGACGGTAGTATTATAACCCGGCAGACAACCGGTGAAGGCAACGTGACGACCTTCCTGGACCGTACCGACAGCACCGGTGCCTATACATCCACCATCACCGGTCCGGCCGGTTCACAGACGTTGTTTACCAGATCCGCCGACGGGTTGTCTGAAAGCAAGTCGTCTGACTGTGGTATGGCGCTTGAGTTCAACTATGATGTGGATTCCGAATACAATTTTCAGAAGCTCAAGCAAATCACCGAAACCAGCCCCTCGGGTCTGGCAAGGGTGGTGGAAAGGGACAAGACCTATCAGGATACGGATGCGGATGACATACCGGATATCGTCACCGCAACGATTGCCTTAAATGGCAAGATCACGACGTTTTCCCACAACATCCCGGCGGCGGAACAGATCGCAACCTCGCCGGAGGGCCGCACCGTAGCATCATTGTATGATCCCGACACGCTTCTGACCGAAAGTGTGCTGATCCCCGGTCTATATGATACCAGCTATGAATATGATGCCAAGGGCCGGTTGACCCGGGTCAGCACCCATACCCGGCACACCGACTATGCCTACAACCCTGCAGGATGGTTGGCATCCGTCACGGATTCTGAGAATCGCACCACCGGCTACAGCTACGATGCCCTGGGCCGGGTCACGGAAATCAGCCGGCCAGACGGCAGCTATATCGATTTTGACTATGACGCGAACGGCAACCTGACCCTGTTAACCAACCCGGGCGGAATTCCGCATGGCTTCGGGTTTAACAGCGTCAACCGCAACAGCTCTTATCAGACGCCGCTAAGCGGCAGCTACAGCTATGTGTACGACAAAGACCGCCGGTTGATCCGGACCAACTTTCCATCCGGCAAATCCATTGTCAACGATTACGCCGATCCTGCCAATCCGGCGGATAAATCCAGGCTTTGGCAGATCATTACCCCGGAAGGCAATATTGATTTTACCTACCTGTGCGGAAGCCGTGTCGACTCGATCAGTAAAGGCTCAGAATCCATCACTTACGATTATGACGGCGATTTGGTCACATCCGAGACCCTGAGCGGAACGTTAAATCAGTCCTTAGACTACACCTACAACAACGACTTTGATGTTACCAGCTTTGCCTATGCCGGCAGCACGGTCAATTATGCCTATGACAACGACGGTTTATTGACGGGTGCGGGTTCCTACTTGATTTCTCGCAATGCGCAGAATGGTTTGCCGGAAATCGTATCGGGAGGTGCGCTGAGTCTCGACCGCAGCTTTAACGGCTATGGTGAAGTGGATGGTCAAGATTTTACGTTGGGCAGTCAAAATTCCGCCTCCTGGGCGCTAACCCGGGACAGTAACGGACGCATTACCCAGAAGACAGAGACGGTTAACGGAGTTACTTCTGATTACGTCTACGCCTACGACTCCATGGGGTGGCTGTTGACCGTCACCAAAGACGGTATATTGGTAGAAGAATATGGCTATGATCTGAGCGGAACGCGGATATCCGAAACCAATACTTTAAGAGGGATTGCGGCAAGAAGTTTTAGCTATTCGGATGAAGATCACCTGCTGTCGGCCGGATCGGTGACATACGCTTACGATCCGGACGGCTTCTTGACCACCAAGACGGATGGAAGTGATGTCACCGACTACACCTATTCTTCCCGCGGAGAGCTGTTAAATGTGGTCCTACCGGATGGCACGCTAGTTGAATATGTCAATGATCCGCTTGGCAGACGTATTGCCAAAAAGGTAGATGGAGCAATCACGGAAAAATATCTCTGGCAGGGGCAGACGCGACTTTTGGCTGTCTATGATGGATCGGACAATCTTTTGATGCACTTTGAGTATGCCGATGGCCGCATGCCCGTGGCTATGAACGCCGGGGGAGTTATCTACTACATAGCCTATGACCAGGTGGGCTCCTTAAGATTAGTTGCCGATTCTGTGGGAAATGTGATAAAATCTGTTAAGTATGATACGTTTGGCAATATCAACAATGACAGCAACCCGGCTTTTACCGTGCCATTTGGTTTTGCCGGTGGGTTGCTTGACCGCGATACCGGGCTGGTGAGATTTGGCTACCGCGATTATGATCCGGATGTGGGTCGATGGACTGCTAAGGATCCCATCGGATTTGCCGGTGGAGATACTGATCTTTATGGGTATGTCCAAAATAATCCCGTTAACTTCATCGATCCGTGGGGATTGCATGAAATGTCTACGAAAGCTGGCAGATCTATCAAGCATATGCACGCTGAAGATGTAGCATATATGGAGCCAAATGACTTACAAATTTTATTAATGGATTTAGTTAATTGGCCCTATTCCGATAAAGTAGGAACAGCTTCCTTAGAAAACTGTCATGGTGATGCACTTCGACCAAATGATAATGTTTGGATTGATGACCCTGATTCAATTAACAATATTATCGAAGATGAGTTTATTGAAATTGATCCTTCCGATTCGACATCTGGAGATATAGTTATTTTTTTTGACAAAAATGGAATTCCTATTCATTCAGGAACTGTAGCTCCTGATGGTAATACTGACAACACCTTTGGAGGATACCCAAAGTATAGGATGAGTTTAGAGAGAGCAAAAAGTAAATTTAATATTGTAGATAAAGTCAGGTATTTTAGGAAGAGATAGTTAGAACCCATAATATAAATAAGATCAATATGGATAAGGTTTTGAAACGAAAACGTTTATTTAGAATTTGTATCCTACTGATAATTTTCTTTGGAATTCTGGTATCAATATTCCGCTATGTACACCACAAATATTACGTGGTCAGTGATTCAATGTATCAGAACTTTAGAGGTCTATCACTGGAGCACGTAAATCGAACCAATCAAAAAAGCGATCTTTCTGATTTTTTTAATGAAAATCAAACAGATTCTGGTTCTTATGAAATTCGAAAAGATGTTTTAATAATTCGAGATAATTTTCCAGGGATGATACTTTTTAATCCCTCCAAGAATGTATTCTGTTTGCAAATAGATTCTCAATATTCTAGCAGAATAACCTTTTTCGGACCGATGAAAGGGAAACCCGTTGAAGTTCTAATAATGTATCGTCCAAAATATTATGCTTATGATAAAAAATCAAATAGATGGAAATTTAAAAAGAAAGAACATATTAAGTTCAATATCAATATAATCGAAAGGATTCTGTTCGATTAAATTGCTTTAACTTAGGCCTATGTTTTAAATAATCTTGTGAATCTGATTGATCCTGGAAACCATAAGGGACATTCTATATTTTTTATGTCAATAAAAAAATATATAAACAAATCGATTAGATAATGAAACACTCATAAAATGGGCGCACGTATGCTTAAAGTGTTTAAGGATCGGCGTTTCTCTTCCTTTGAAAAATATGAGGGTCGCATCTTAAATATTAAGTATTGATGAAAGCAAAGGCAGTTGGAGATTTATCTTTAACTGCCTTTTTGTTTCAATTGCCGGCTTGAAATGGTCCGATCCTTTTTTGGGGCGGTGGGCGGGAATATAAATTAAAATCAGCCCCGCCGCTTTCCTTGAAGTTGAGTTTGCACCTGTATTGATAAATGACCGTTTACATAATGGCGATTTTATCGGAGGAAGATCCATATGGGACGTTGTAGACTAAACCAACTAAATATTCATTTGACTTGAGTTTTGAGATACTTCGATTTTAGTTTTACTTTTATCTGGTTGAGAAGATTTTTGGCATCTCAGCAATTATACATACGCGATTAACTTTGTTCCTAACGTCTCCAACTGTCTCCCAGACCAACTTTCCATCCGGCAAAACAATTGTCAACGATTACGCCGATCCTGCCAACCCGGCGGACAAATCCCGGCTTTGGCAGATCATCACCCCTGAAGGCAATATTGATTTTACCTATCTATGCGGAAGCCGTGTCGACTCGATCAGTAAAGGGGCGGAATCCAATGTTTACAGCTATGACGGAGATCTGGTCACATCCGAGACCCTGAGCGGAACGCTGAATCAGTCCGTAGACTACACCTACAACAACGACTTTGATGTTGCCAGCTTTGCCTATGCCGGCAGCACCATCAACTATGCCTATGACAATGACGGCTTATTGACGGGTGCGGGTTCCTACTTGATTTCTCGCAATGCGCAGAACGGTTTGCCGGAAAACGTATCGGGAGGTGCGCTGAGTCTCGACCGCAGCTTTAACGGCTATGGTGAAGTGGATGGTCAAGATTTTACGTTGGGCAGTCAAAATTCCGCCTCCTGGTCGCTAACCCGGAACAGTAACGGACGCATTACGCAGAAAACAGAGACGGTTAACGGAGTTACTTCTGATTACGTCTACGCCTACGAAAAACAAAGGGGTCGCGTCTTCATTCTTGACAATAAAAGAAGAATGATGAAGCGACCCCTTTTCTTTTCTTGAATATGATGTGGATTTCGAATACAATTTTCAGAAGCTCAAGCAAGTCACCGAAACCAGCCCCTCGGGTCTGGCGAGGGTATCAATTACGGACAAGACTTATCAGGATAAGGATGCGAAAGGAAAACCATTTGGGACGTTGTTGACTAATCCAACTAAATATTCATTTGTCTTAATTTTTGAGATACTTCAATTCTAGCGTTACTTTTATCTGTTTGAGAAGATTTTTGGCATCTCAGTAATTATATCCTCTCGATTAACTTTGTTCCCTTTAGTTTGATAAGTCTACAACGTCCCTAACTGCGTCCCCAAGCTTGCCGTTTTTAATCAGCAAAATACTGTGAATATATCTGGAGTCCCCAGCAAAATTGCATGCATCATCTCATGTATTATTGCCGGCTCAATGTCTTCATCCAGCAACGAAGAAGTTTCCCATCCATCACCGGCATCCTCAGGCACCTGGTAAATGTATTCACGTTGCGGCAGGCCTTGCTGATTCACTCTTGGTACATGGGCGCAGGAGGTGAAAAGTATTACAAGGACGATTATAAAGACAGGGAATTTTTTACTAGTGCTATTGCCGTTTTTCATTTTGACCGCCTTCTGCATTTGTGCTTTTTGTCACTTCACACGACTGATTTTTTTCGCTAACCATTTATTTTGTGGTTGGACGAAAACGCACGCTATTCGATTTGTTGGGTTTCGCTCTTGAAATCAAATCTTGGTAAATAAATGATTTTCGTAGGTTGGTCCGCCGGAGGCGGAGAAACCCAACCTTGCCGCTGGCGCTTAACCCAACCTACTATTCGACCTTATCAAATGGAACTCGCAGGAGCGCAAATTGAGGCGCAAAGTGCAAAAGAAAATTGAACACCTCTCCATTTCCGTCTTTGACGAATTTCAGTTTGAAGCCGCCTATATCCTTAGACCCCCCGAAAAACTTGTTCTCGGCGGTGGGATGCAGTTCAACGAGCTCTTCATCATTGCTGTAACCGTGCAGTCTATTGTCTTTTAGAATGATATTTACAGTTTCGGTCTGCCCATCGTGTTCAAATTTATAAGTTCCCACATACGCTTCCAGAACCTTTTTATCTACATTTATTTTCTGTTGTGGCGGACCAGGGAGTTCCAATGCCGGTAGAATATATTGGTTCATCATATTAAAGGTGCGTTCGGAATAACCCGGATTTTCATAGTGCTTAGCGGTGAATACGGCGACCAGATCCAGCGCCGGCAGTACAAAAATAAATTGGCCGCCGTGACCCCAGGCCCAGATGGTCTCGATGACGCGATTATCTATAATGGCGTTGCCACGCCACCACTGATACCCGTATTGGTGCCATCCTGCTTTAATGTGCGGCTGTGTCGATTTATTGACCCAATTGCGCGAGACAATTTGTTTGCCTTGCCAACTGCCCCCTTTTAGAATCATATAGCCGATTTTAGCCATATCACGGGGCTTCAGCCGCATTTCACCCCAGCCGATGGTAATTCCTTGAGGATTGGCCGGCCAACTCAACTCCGTAATTCCGAGATGACCGAACAGATTCTTTTCGGCAAAATCGAGGGTTTTCATTCCGGTGGCTTTTTGGATAATGGCGGAAAGCAGAAATGACGCACCGTTGCAATACTCGAACCGGGTGCCCGGCGCTTCGGCCATGGGCAGGTCGAGCATAAATTGGATCCAATCCGCACTCTGTCGCATTTCTGAAAGCCCGCGCCATTTGTAACGATATGAATCCCGGCATTGCAGACCCGGTGCCATCATCAATAAATGTTCGATGGTAATCTCCCGCTTTTCGGCATTGAGGTTGGCAGGAGCTATTTCAGGGAAAAAATCAAGAACGGGCTGCTCGATATTTTTAATGAAGCCTTTCTCAACGGCAATCCCCATTAGAATCGAGACAATGCTTTTGGTATCCGACTGGATGGGGTGCATATGATTGCGGTGTGTTCCATAGAAGTATTCTTCTAGTACAAGCCGGCCATCTTTGATAAGCAATACACTGTGTACGTTTTTAACCGTATCATGCCCGATCAGAATACGTTGCATCAGCTCATTGATTTTTTCTGCGCCCACGCCTGCTTCACCGAGTGAAGATGTTTGCCAGCCGTCATTTATTTCAGGGGGAACTCGATACGAATATTCACGTTCCTGCAGTGTTTGAGCAATTGTAATTTGCTGCCATTGAGTTTGCGACCGGTTATTCAATTCGATCCAGTTTGTCCCGTCGGCAACCTGCACCCGCCAGCGATAGATTTGCCCCGGCTTCAATATGCTCGCGGGAGCATGCGCTGAAAACATGTCTCTGATATAACCGGTTCTAAAAATATAGTTATCTTGCATGTCCTTGATATCGAGCCGGTAATAAAGGGGTATATCCGCCTCCACCGCCTGCCAGGAGAAATGCGGCGGTTTTGCGGTGATTGTTTCTCCTGCGGCCGGAGAAAATGTGCGGATATCCGGAAGGGGTATGGTTCTTGGCGTTGACTGGGTGTCCGTGGCCGAACCGCTGCGCTTACCGCTCGTGACGGTAAACGTATAGGTGCCTGATTCAGGCGCTTCGGGTATGCTGATCCAGAAATCTCTGAATCCTTCATGATAGTTGAAATCACTTTTCCCAAGTGCCAGCTTTCCCCGCGGTCCGGTAACGGTAATCGAATCGATGTCATCCGGCAACGTCCCTTGAAAGTGATCCCCGATAACGATATCTATGACCGTGTAAATTTTTTTTTCCGATTCATGAAGATGGGTAATGGCACCCCGGACCGGAATAATGCTGCCATTGGGTGCAGCGGTTACATTTTTTGCCGGTGATTCTGAATTCGGGGTTCGGGAAGCGGCACAGCCCCAAAATCCTAATCCAGCGTACAGCAAGGCCATAGTTATCGGTAGAAAGTATCTTTGCTTTAGTCTATGCATTGGATGTTTTCCTCCTTCTATCGTTGTTATATAAACCGACGCAATCGACAAGTTTAAATAACGATTAACCAATAACAAATAACGCCTAATTGAGCGGTTTGCTCAATTAGGACTATAGTAAAGTGTCTCTCCGTGATTGAGATGCACCAGGCGGTCGGCTATCCCTGATTTGGCCATTTCCTGCTTGAGATGGATCGGCGGGAAATGGACCGGCTCAGCGGTCAGGCGAAACGAACCCCAATGCACGATGAGCAACTGCTTGGCTCGCAGCTCCCGAAAGCTTTTGACGGCCTGTCTGGAATTGAGGTGTGCCATAAACCTGGGGATGCCATGGGAATAACCGCCCAGGTTGATGATGGCCAGGTCTATGTAAAATTCACGGCCGATTTCTTGAAATCCGCGAAAGTATGACGTATCCCCGGAAATACAAATAGTTTTGCCGGAGGACGTTTTGATTAAAAAGGAACCGCATAGGGAATCATTGGCGCCCAAGAGAGGATTGCGCATGGTCCAGTGCTTGCACGGCAACAGTTTGACTTCCAACCCATCCTGCTCGAAGGCGTCAAACCAGTCCAACTGGGTGCGGTGTTTCATTTTAAGGTCTTTAAAAATGTCTTTATAGCCAAGCGGGCTGATCACATGGGTATTAGGATCCAGGGCTGCAAGGGAGGGTTCGTCCAGATGATCGTAATGGCCGTGGGTGATCAGAACATGGTTGGGCTCCGGCATGTCTTTCAGGTCAAAATCCAGCGGGGTAAAGGCCTGTACAAAAGGAAGTTCAAAAAATAACGGATCTACTAAAATATACTGATTTTTATCTTTGATCATGATGCAGGCATGTTTGACGAATGTAATTGACAATCCCGGCGTGCTTTTCACGGCTTTCCAATCGATGGAAACCGGCACGACCGGTTCGTCCATGTAGTACGGCTTGTACGAGAAATTATATAGGATAGAATCCGGATCTCTCGTCGTCTGAGTCAATGACGGCCACCATGGATTGCCGTGCAGGGGGCCGCCAAACACGTTCAGAAAACATCCGTTGCCATGATGGAGCTTTTTATGCGCAATTTCTTTGAGAGTGAGGTTGCGGGCTTCTTCAACGACATGCCGGTTTCTTCCGGTGGCGCGGCCTACACAAGCGCCGGCAAGTCCGGGTATGGCTGTCATTCCAAACCACCTAAGGCCCCTCTGTAGGAACATCCGGCGGGTGATGGCGTTGTTGTACATCGGAATAGATCTCCTCAAAAACAATAGAGCAAGCGCACAAACATAAAATTTTCAATAAAAACAGTGTGATAAATTAAAATACTACTTGATTTTTTTTGCTATAAATACTACTAAACACTTAAATTTTAAAGCAGATTGCCCTAAAATAG
>Ga0209454_1000368_pt1 | contig 23919 bp, 19 predicted proteins | sample WorMetHERISLAND1_2_FD_187400 | JGI IMG/M metagenome (GOLD analysis project Ga0209454, IMG submission 187400) | Marine gutless worms symbiont microbial communities from Max Planck institute for Marine Microbiology, Germany - Olavius geniculatus... | ecosystem: Host-associated > Annelida >... | reverse complement strand
GCATTCACGTCTTTGCAAGAAGCATTGAAGAATTGCTGCTCATGCAAACAAAGATGAATACCGTAGTCGAACGTGTCTATCATTTCATTATTGGCCGAAACCAAAAACAAAGACCCGGTCGCTCATAGGTTCGGAAATCCATGAAATCCGAATCCAAATGGCGTCCTACAAAAAAGAAGAAAAAAGAGACCTTGGCAACACCGCCAATAATTGTGCCACGGTAATTCCTTAAACGAATGGCCCCATAGCTTAAACGAATGCCATTGGTTGTGAGGCTCCTCCCTATCCCGATATATGAATACGATTTTAGATGATAATAGTATTGTTTTTACAAGCCTTTATAAACGATACACCCAATTGGCCTAAAATAAATTTTTCGTTAATTGAAACTTCACCGCCCATTACAAAACTGCCAACGACAAAGCCCATACCATCGCTGACACTTTCATTTTTTTGTATCAAAATTCCAAGTCTAACGAAGTTTTCTATTATCAAAGATGAGGAGGTTTCACTTATCCTTAAAAATTTTGAAATGTCTGAGGCAGAAATCGCAATTTCTTCTTCATGAACCTTTCTATTTGAAAGTTTATTTTCATAAAGCCAATCTAGAAATCTAATTTCTATTGGCGATATTTCTTTCAGAATCGTTATAAAATTGAACCTTAATGAATCATCACCAGCAAGATATTTCGATAAAAGTTTTGCCCACATTTCTTGAACTTCGTTATCTTCTTCAAGAGAGGCGTTTTCCAACAATGGAACGATTGTCTTTAAAGGTATCCTTCTTGGTTCTATGTTATTCGAATTAAGAAATTCTTTCGCTTTTAGGACTATTTTGACCTGGTTTTTCCATCGCCAGAATTTTATATTGTCTGAAAAAAGTCCGCCACCCTCTTTTACAAATTTAGGAATAATGTTGTCTATAAAACTAAAGGCGCTTTTAGCTTCTTCATCTGTAATTTCTAATTCACCTTTTACGATATTAGCAACTTCTCCTTTTATTTTCATTCTCTTATTCCCTTCATATAACGGCCAAGCTAAGGGGCCGGACGGATTCTGCTAAGGCCCGGTTAAAAGCTCGGAAATTTGTTTTAATTTAAAATGCGAAAATGGCAAGGCCCGCCCGGTCTCACTAAAGCGCCTGGTCCGGTGTTGCTTTTGTAACGAGCGAGGTTGTCCAAGAGAAAACGTGTCGCTTCCTCCACTGTACCGTATACGCCCTGCTCTGCGAGCTGAAACTCATCCTCGATACCTGCTATGAAGCTAATGTCCTCTGGAACATCATATCCCTGCTGAATCCAGAAATGTTCGTGGGGAGACTTCAGGGACGCCCATAAAATAATAACTTTCTTTTTCGAACTGCCTTAAAAGTTATATTTGTATGTGCCCAAACTTAAATATGAAAGCCAGATAAAAGTTGACAACCCTGCTAAATAAACTGTTTTTCCAACCATTCATATCTTGATCTTTCTGATGTTTAATCGGAACTGTAAAATTCTGTAAAATAATATAAAGCTCTGTAAAAAAAGTAAATATTTTTATTGACCTGAAAATGATTGCTGATAAAATGCGCGCGGCAAGAATTTCTGATCATCAATTTACAAAGAGCATAAGTTATAAATTTTTGATGAAAAATCTACAAATGGGTAACCCTGAAAAACAAGTAGACAAAAATTTTCAATCAGGGGGGCGTATGGAAGCGCGTTCCGACTATCAATGACTATAGTTAATGCGGACAGCTATGAAAAGGGACAATGAGTAGTCAAAAAGGGGAGCAAATTATGCGTTTTTCGATCCTTTATTTCCGGGCGTTTAGATTTGTTCAACAGTTTGGAAAAAATTTCATATTATTTGCCGTACTTGCGTTGTCTGCTGGGTGTGCACAGAGTAATTCTTATTTGTTTAATGATAAAATACCCTTACCGCCTTATTCGGCACGGGTTTTATTAATGCAGCCGGATGTGCAGCTTTCAGAGGTTAAAGCCGGTGGTTTACAGGAGCCCAGAGCCGATTGGACAGAGACTGCAAAGAGAAACATAAAAAAAGTGCTAAAAGACATATCGAATGAAAGAAATGATATTTTGGCTTTTTACGAGCGGCAGCAAAATAGCCGGAAATTATTGTATTCGCATCGCCAACTTATGAAACTTCATGAGGCAGTTGGGGAGTCAATCCTTCTTCATAAATATCTAGCAGGGTTTGGGCTTCCAACAAAGGCCGGCAAATTCGATTGGACCCTTGGAAATAAAACCCAATATTTGCAAAAAAACTATGACGCGGACGTCGCGCTTTTTATCTATATCCGAGACAGCTATGCCAGTGCGGGACGAAAACTAGCTATGGCGGCGGGTGCAGCTTTTGGCTTTTATGTCCCCGGAGGGCTGCAAGTAGGATTTGCTTCTTTGGTGGATTTGCAAAGCGGTCGATTAATTTGGTTCAACAAATTGTTTCGACAAACGGGTGATCTGCGTGCTCTTGAAAACGCGAGAGTTGCAGTCAAACAACTTTTGGAAGGAATTCCTCTATGAAGGTTGCCGAAATCATCCCAACCCTTCTGATTATTGGACTTATCGTTATTTCTTGTGCAGCGCCTAAAGGCACCCCGGGAAGCTTGAGCGATATTCAACCCGGGCAGAAGCCAGCTGCCACTACAGATGAAGCCGGATTATGGTTAATCGTTGAGGAAATGGAACTAGAGCTGGCAACCTCCGGACGTGTGGTCACTGATGATGGATTAAATGCTTATATTCGCCAAATTTTATGTAATTTAGTCCCTTCCCACTGTAACGATATTAGATTTTACATAGTCGACACCCCATATTTCAACGCAAGAATGGCGCCCAATGGATATATGGAAATTTGGACCGGCCTGATGCTGCGGGCTCAAAACGAGGCCCAACTGGCATACGTGATTGGACATGAAATTGGTCACTATTTGCGCCGACACTCACTGCAGCAAATGCGAAACGTGAGAAATATGACGGATCTCCTTATGTTTGTCAGACTCGCAACATCGGCGGCAGGGGCCGGTTATGCAGGGGATATTGCCGCACTAGCGGCGATGGGAAACATTATGGCATTTTCGCGTGATCAAGAACGCGAGGCGGATGATCTTGGTTTCGATTTCATGGTGCAGGCGCATTACGATCCTCGAGAAGCCGCGAAGATCTGGGAAGCGCTTATTGAGGAACGAAATGCAGCCAACGCACCGGAATATTTTATTTTCTTTACAACGCATCCTCCCATAAAAGAACGCATTGAAACTTTGAAAACTAAAGCGGATCAGTTGGTTGCTGAAGGCAAAATATCGTTTACGCGGCAAGATGAGTATTATACCGCCATTAAACCGTTCCGTGCTAACTGGCTGCGCAATGAGTTTCAGAAGTCTGATTTTGAGGCAACACGGGTCGTAATCGATCATCTGATTCAAGGAGGAGATAATATATCCGAACTCTATTTTTATAAAGGTGAAATGAACAGAATCAGAAGCGAACCAGGGGATGTCGATAGAGCGATCGAAGCCTATCAAAAGGCAGATCTTGAAGGCAATGCGCCGCCGGAAACCTATCGGTCATTAGGTCTTGTTTACCTGCGCAAGGGTATGAAGGACGAGGCACGAAAATCCTTTGAGCAGTACTTGAAGGTGAAATCGAATGCGCCAGATCGTCTGATCATTGAGTCATACATAAATCAACTGGAGTGAAAGCAACATGAAAAAAGCGATTCTGCTGTGTGCTGTTTTATTCTCTTTAGTGGGTTGTACTTATTACTATTTGGTAAATCCCGGCAAACAGAATATCGGAGATCTTTATAGAGTAAAGACGAACATTGCCTGGAGCCGGGCTATCGAAAACGACGTCGAAGTGTGGACCGTAGATGGTCCATTACTGCAAGAGGTGCGGTTTATAAGCGGGCTCTCAGACGGACTGCCGCTAATACATTCTGATCCCCAACAGAAAATAAAACTGCCGCCGTTCAGGTCGCATATGACCCCTAGCGAAGTACAGGAGTTATTTGTGGCAACCGCCAAATCTTTGAACGCTGTTGTGGAAGCCGAGCATCTGGTCAAGGGAAGGGTACCTTATTTCGCGTTGCGATCAGCAGGCATTAATGCGTCCTCCGTGCAGACCGCTAATTTGAGGCCGACGGATTTTGGCACGCTTCCAGGATTCCGGTTTGATGTCAGCTTTTTGTCCAAGGAGGGCCTGGAATTCGAGGGTATCGTTGTCGGAACCATTCACAAAGAGAGGCTTTACTTGATTGTATATACAGGGACCCAAGAATACTATTATCCAAAATATAAAGATGAATTGGAACTAATAATTTCATCAATTGAAATTTATCAAAAACGCTAAAGAGAATATCCGGGACTAAAAAAAATAATTTTTTTCAACTGCCTTGAAAGTAATATTTTATGTGCGTACCCAAACTTATGACAAACTCATATGAGCACGGCGTTACTTGACCATTTGGCCCGGAGGATTGTATTTCTGACCGCCAAATGTAACACTAAAACATGTCCTTAAACATCCCATCATTTCACATCATTTCTCGGTAATCGATATTATTAACCCAGCGACTTATTACGTCATTCCGGCCGTAGCGGAGCAGAGAGCCGGAATCCAGCCAACGCCTCAATTTTACTGGATTCCCGCCTTCGCGGGAATGACCGGAGGATATTTTAAAGATCATCTATTTAACCGCCGGTTTAATAATTACCGTCGGTTGCCAAGGATTACGGGATATCGATGCTGCTCTTGATCTCAAGCCCCCCGGCTCCGCCGACATCGAGGCGCAGGGCGGTGTCCTTGTAGATAGCCCCTTTCACAACGGCTTTGCCGCCGTTGCTTGCATTTATTTTGCCGGTTCCTTTTTTTGTATAAGTGCCGCCTACATTTAGAATGTTGCCGGCGGCGGATATTGAAAGGGTGGCGCCGTCTTCGATTGTCAGGTTGCGACACACCGCATCGGAAATATTGACCATTGGCGGGTTGGTGACTTCGGCGTGGCTGGTGGGCCGGATCAACACATCAACCGCGACGGAGGGGACTTTGACATCATCCCAGTTGGCGCTGTTGTTCCAGTCCGAATTGACGGCGCCGGTCCAATACCCGGGATTGACGGGAATGGCGGTGAGGTTGGCACTGCTTTTTGAGGGAAGGTTCCCCTCGGCATTGGCGCCGTCGTTGCCGTCGTTTGCCTGGAGTGCAAAAGTCTCCGGCGGCGAGCCGGCCGAGTAGGTTATGGTCAGGCCGGTAAATTCGGCGATGCCGTTGATCGCGGGTTTCACGTTGTTGGTGTAGGTGGCGGTTCCAACCCCGGTCTCGGTCAAGGTCACTGTGTCGTTGAAATCCGTGTCGATAATATTGTCGGCATTGCGGGCCGCCACTATCGGATCGGTGGCAAAATCGAGCGGCACCCCATCCTTTACCGTCAGCGGTGCCGGTTGAGGGGTAAAGACCAACTGGGTGGCCACCACGTCCGAGATTATTGGATTGGCATTTGCTGTTGTCAGAGAGCCCGACTCGTCTGCCGTCAGGACAAAGGACTGCTGGTCGACACTGGCTGAATAAGTAAGATCAGTAAAGCCGGCGACACCGTTTGCAGCCGCCTTGCCGGCGTTTGTCAGACTGCCGTCGGATGCCTCGGTCAGGTTTACGACGCCGGTGAAGTCCGTATCGGTATTGCCGGCTGCATCCTGGGCGGCCACCACCGGCTGGGTGGTGAGAGGGATGCCGGAGACCGAACCGGCCGGCTGGGTGGTAAAAACGAGCTTGATGGCATTGACCGTGGTGGCCATGCTGCCGGTAGCAACCGGGGCATTTGAACCGCTCATCCGCGTCTTGGAATCGTCCACTGTGAGATCGGTATCCCCGTCGATTCTGAGGGCAATGGTCTGGTTGTCCGTTATCCCCGTATTGTTGTTCCAGTAGGCCTGGACGGTGCAGTTTATGCTGCCGCCGTCGGCAACGGATATCCCGGCGGCGGCGAAGGAGACTGTGGTGCCGCTGGGTGCCACGGCGCTCTTGCTGGCGCAGCCGGTCAGATTGAACCGGAGCTTGCTGATGTTGCCGGAAGCCGTACCGGAAAGGTTCAGGTTGATCTGGCTGACATCGAGCGTCAACCCGTCGGCCGAGCCGCCGTCGGCGATGGTGAAATCAAACACGCCGACCGGAGCGCCGCTGTCTGCGCTGGTGGGAATGTTGACGGGCTCGGTTACACCGCCGGCGGCCGTGAGCGTGCCGTCCGAATCGGTGGCGGCAGCGGACTCGGTCAACCCATAGCCGCCGATTGTGCCGCTGTGGTAGCTGATCGTCCAGTCACTGCTGTTCTCCGAGACAATCATGATTCGGTTGGATCCGGAATGCAGGCCGAATCTGTCCCTGAAAGAACCATTCAAACTGAAGGTGTGGCCGTCGGCCCAGCTTCCACCTCCGACCTTCTCCTGAAAAAAATATCCACTGTTACCTGTGGCCAGGATGTAGGTGGTGGTCCCGTCGATGGTGATGTCGAGGGCACCGGCCAGGGGGTAGTTCGACGATGACAGTGTCGTGGTTACCCAACTGCCGCTGGCGTTGGTTCGGTAGTGGCCGGTTGAATCGGTCCAATTTGAGTAGACATAATGAATCCTGTCGTTCCCATCGATGATGACATTTCCGACCTGATACTGTTTTGCCAGCCCTTTGCCGTTCAGTATCAGGGTGTTAGCGGCAAAATTGTCAGCCGAAGTCGTCATATAGTAGTTGTCTTGTCTGCTGTTCTGGACGTCTTCCCGGCGGTAGAAGAGGGTTACCGTGCCGCTGCTGCCCACCACTACATAACTGTCGTGCAATTCATCAGTGCCGCGATTTACGGTTTCGAGAATTTCCCGGGACGACCAGCTTCCGCCGGCGTTTGTGGCATACTTCAGGATATAGTTTCTCCCCACACCGTAGCCATCGACATGGTAGACCACATGCGCCTTGTTGTTTCCGTCAATAAAAAGTCTGGTTTCATCAGGTGGATTCGGATCATTGGCGATCTGGGATACCGTCCATGAGGCGCCGTTGTAGACGCCGTGGAAGCCGTCCTGGGTGTTGGCCATAATACCCGTCCCGGCGTTGAAAATTACGTGCAGGTTATCGTTGCCGTCGAATTCAAAATTGGCCCGGTATTCGTTGCCGTACGATACCGTGGTTCTGCCCGGAACATTGCCGGCCGTAAGTGTGGCATAATTGGACCACGAAGCGCCGTTCCATTTCACAAACCGCAGGGTGTTGGCGGCGCTGTCCTTGTAGAGGGTGTAAAAATCGCCGTTGCTGTCGGTGCGGACCTTGGGAAACTTCCAGGTGCCGGCCGAAGAGATGGTGCCGAATTCGTAGGCCGGATTGACGGATTCAGGCGTCGGGGTGAGCTCCGTGCCGCTGTCGGCAACCAGGTAGACCATGTATTTCGTGTTCGCATTTAAACCGCTGAATGAGATGGCCCCGGTGAAATCGCCGCTGGTAAGCGGCAGCGACTTGGTTTGGACAGCCGCCGCGCCGCTGCCGTCGACACCGCTTTTGACCTGGGCGCTGCCGGGCGCCGGTGCGGTTGACAGAACGAGGACGGCATAAACCGTGCTGGATTTATTGACGTCCACGTTCACATCGAAGCTCGTGGCGGTTTTGTTGGCAACCCAGGCGTCCTGAAAAACTGGTGCCGTTGTTTTGGTGTGCCAGACACCGTTCCAGGAGTTGACACAGACCGTGGGATTGGTGTTGGTCGTATTTGTATTATAGGTCCCCCAGGTGGAGTGGCAGTGCGAGTAAGGACTGGCGTGGGCGAATTCCTTGCGGCCTAGGTCTCCGATTTCGAGATCGCCGCTGGCTTCACTGACCGCTTCGCCGGTGGCCCGCAGCAGGCCGTTGCTTTTCAGAAAATCCAGGACATCGCGCCCGGCGGCCGCGACTTCTTCATGGACGGGTTTGGCATCGGTGCCGAATAATGCAAACGGATCGGTGTCTCGGTTTTTTCCAATTTGCCGTTCAACCGCATCGGCAGTTTCACTTTGAACCGCAACAACTCTGCCCCGGTACCGCGAGAAAGTCCGGGCGGAACTGGCACCGGCCGGTGAACACAGCATTACCGCCGGCAGGACCATCCGGAGAAACTTTCTGGCTTTTCCTTTCATAGCGCCTCCTGAAAATCAAATGTGTGCCTGATTAAAGTGTCTCCCGTATGCAGCAGTTCCGGATGGATTGCTTCCGGGATAACGGCGATGTCATAGATCTGCTCGAGATCTCCGGCAAACCGGATGTGGGCGACCTCAGCGTGATCTTCCAAATTAAAGATCCAGACGCCGCAGCTGGTTTCTGCATACTCCTCGTTGACGGGCAGGGGCTGCCGGGTTTCACTCGGTCTCGTTTTGGAGAGCCCGACGAACATGAGCGGACCCCAGAAATTCATCCCGCGGGGGAAGCCCGGCAGTTTGATTATCTCCGATACATTGCCGGTAAGTGGATTGAACTGCAACACAGTACCCCGGCCGGAGTCACAGATATACACCATGCCCCGATGGCACCTCGGTGAATGCGGCATAATCATGCCGTCAAATAGGATTTCATTGCGATCGACATCCAGCAGGGTTCCGTCGTGCTTATCCTGATTAACCCAGGAATCCTGGGAATCGAACTTGTTAAATGTCGTTACGTATTTCGGCCGGCCGTTTAGCATGGCCACCCCGTTCAAATGGCAGCGGTCCTCGGGGGCCAATTCCGTGATAAAGGGCGGCTTCCACCGGGCGACAAAGCTGTGATTCGGCGACAGGGTTGCCAGGCAGGAAAAGGTGGAGTTGACCACCCACAGGCCTTCATCACCCCAGGCGATGTCGTGGATATTGATCATTCCGGTGGTCGCTGCGGCGCGCGAAAGGTAGAGGGCATCTGATTTTTTGACTTTAGCCAGCTCCGCCTTTCTTTTTTCTAATAGCAGACGCTTTTTTTCAGGATCTTTTTCCAAAACCTTCTTGGCCATCCGATCCGTATTATCCAGTTCTCCGCTTTTAATTTTCTTTAAAATCGCATCGTTTCGCTTGAACTCGAGAACCTGGGTGAGGGTACCCAGGGTTAATCGTGCACGGTCGGCATAAATCCCCATCGGCCTTGGAAAATGTTTGAAGTTGTTGTCTATCGTTTGCCCGTCCGTACGGATGAAAAAGAGACGCTGGGCCTGATAACTGGTTACAGCCAGGGAAATATTGAGACCTTTCAGGATCTTTGGAAGATTATCCGTGTAAATGCTGCTGAAATCGAAATCCTGATCATCAGGCTGCGGAGCTTCGTCCTCTTTATTCAGTGGCGCATCAATGTTGTCGGGATTATTTTGCTTCATCTATCTCTGTCCGAAAATCGAATCCAGCCCCCTGTGGACTTCAGCAAGCGATATTGCGCGGTTCTGCGACAGTATAAGTGCAGCGACTCCGCTGACGATGGCTGAGGAAGCCGAGGTGCCTGAAAACAGTGTGTATTTTTGAGGCCCACGGCTAGGGACCAGAATACTTGTGCCGTAGGTGAAAATGTCAACGTTCGGTCCGTAGTTGCTGGAGGGCAGCCGCACACCCCAGCGGTCGACAGCACCCACCGCAATAACCCGGGGCAGGGTCGCCTCGCATTGGCTCTTTGCCAGATCGAGGCCTTGGTTGCCGGCGGCAAATACCATGACAAGACCCTTGCCGCCGCGTCCGCCGGTCGTCAGGTCCTGAATGACATCCGCCAGCGGTTCCAACAGATATTTAGTGTTCCAACTGCAGTTGATCACATCGGCGCCTGCCAGCTTGGCAATGTAAAAGCTGAGTATGGATTTGGATGTCCATGTGTCGGGGTGACGGATAGCAATTACGCCGGCATTTGGTGCGATCCCGTCAATTCCCATATCGTTGTGCTGTGCGAACATTATACCGGCCACCTTGGTCCCGTGATGATCGAATATAGTACCGGGGGAGGGGTTCAGGGTTCCGGAATCAACATCATATGCGAATACCAGGTTGACGCCTCGCAGATCTTCGTGCTCAAGATCGATGCCGTCATCGATAATCGCGATTTTGACGTTTTCTCCGTGGGTCTTTTGCCATAAGGCGTTGATGCCCAGCTTTCCGATATAGTCCGTATGATTCACGTTCCGGTGCTGATCGCCGGGCCAATGCGCTTTTTCATTAAGCTGCAGGAGGTCGGGCTGGACCGAAACAACATGCGGCCAGGCTTCGAAGCGGTGCAGGACTGAATCGATACCTTTTAAATCTTTAACGGAGACTACATAATACGAAGAGTTTTTGAGCCGATACAGCTCCTGGACACCGGTTATCTGCGGGTCAATATTGGTAATTTGTTCCTTGGTGACCGCGGCGGAGGCTTTTATGACGATTCTGTTGGTGAGCTTTACGTTGATGTTGCCTGGCAGAAGATATTGATCTCCGGCGACCGGTATTAACGTCACCCGGGTCGAAAAATTATCGAACTCGATCGTATAACCATTGACGCTGATAAGCCCATGAACAATCAGTGCCAACAGGCTGAGATGAACCTTGCTCAAAGCAATTGCTCCTGACCAAATGATCATGTCCTGCCGTTGTTTTCCCGGGGCAAATCGATTCGGGCTTTGCTCCGGCAAATCTTGCCCGTGAGACCCGTCATTGCTTCTGCGAAGTAGAGAATTAGTGGAATCGGCCTTGTGTGTCAAGAAAAAATGGGGAGCAACACACGAGGGTCTAGGAAGAGGCCATGTCAGAAAACTTTATAAATGGCTGCAAAAGAAGGAAGTAAATGCGATCGGCTTCGGCTTTACTCATAAGCCACCTGGCTTATTCTGGTAGTACTTCCGCCGAAAGCTGAGAAAAGCCACAACAAAAGACTTTTTTAGTGGGTTTACCGGATAGCGGCCGGTCGAACTAAACGGGCGCAGCGCATCAAAAGTTTTAGTTGCTTTTCTATTTTTAGATTTGTATAAGACTTTGGCTTCCCTGTCAGCGGGGTTTTCAGCCGCAATGTGAAGCACAATAATTTATGAGAAGAGAAGACTTTATTGATATAGCAGCAATATCAAGTACTTTAATTTCAAACTTCTTTTGGGGTTCTGATACTATGTAACACTCGGTTTTAAAAATTGCATTTTTGGATTCGTTTGTTTTATCGAAACTCGCCGCCATGCTTATCAGAAACTTTGAACTTTAGAATTTATCTGATCCAAGGAATTGTCCTATGCGTAAAGGCAAACGAATAAAAGCAAAGTCTCTCGTCCTGGCAACAATTATCACAGCTCTGCTTATCGGCGGACATTCCTCCATTGTATCGGCTTACCAAGCCTGGCAGCAGGGCATTCCCCAGAGTATCCTTTCCCTCCCACTTGGCAGGCCGGACAATTCGGGCAACACCCTTGACAATGTTGTCGTCTCCGCATTGCCGTCTTATTCACTTTCCAACGCTCAATATACGGTACGACCGGGCAGCAGCACCATTGTCCAAAATATTCAGGACATCAATGCCGCCATCGCAATAATTGAACGTTATGCAAGACAGTCGGACGCCTCGGACCTCGCCTTGTCACTCCTGCTTGCGGCCGGGATCAACGGTACGGTGACCGACAACCTGCCCGCCTACAAACAGGGCATTGCCACGGCCATGGTTGACGAGGTCGATCAGACCCCCGATCTGCAGGCCTTGATTAACCGGATAAATCTCCAGGTTGCCCAGATAGCCGCTTATGCCACCCACAACGATGCTTCAGCCATGACCCTCGGAGAGTTGACCGCGGCCGGGATCGGCGGTCTGGAGCCCTACAAGTTGGCCAGCTACCGGGAGGCCGTTGCCGGGGCGAACCCCGCCGACGCGGACACTACGACTGATATTCAGAAGATTATAGATGCGGTGAACACTGCGACGGCTGGCAATTCCGACAATTCTTCGGCGGCGACCCTGCTGAACGCCCCGCAAGGGCGGCTGAGCAGAATAGATCATGCTGTGACTGTCGGTGGTATCGGCATTGCAACATACAGCTATAAGGTTGACGGCGGCGAATGGAGTCCGGAAATCGCGGCCGGCGACCCCTTGTTATTCAGCGTCGCCACCGCCGGCGAACATACCCTCTATGTTATCGGCAAAAACGACAGCGGCCGCTGGCAAGCCCGCGAAAATGCCACTAAAGCCTCATGGACGCTGGATCTGACACCGCCAACCGCCCTGGTTCTCAACGAGCCCATGGGCGCCTGCGGTCTTTCGGCGATCGAACTCAGCATCGGCGGGGAGGATGTGCAATCCTACCGTTACCGGCAGTGTGCCGCCGGCTGTGAATGGAGTGATATATACCCGAACAGCGTTCCCGTTGCCCTGGCTGATCTGGCAGACGGGCTGCAAACCCTGGCCGTGATCGGCGCCGATACGGCCGGCAACTGGCAATCAGAGATCGATCAAACGGTAGTATACTGGACCGTTGACCGCCGGTTGCCCACGGCGATCTACACCAGCGCTCCGGCGGCGGCGATCAATGACAGCGACTTCGCGCTCACCGTGGGCCACCATGCCGGTCAACTCGAAGTGGACGAATACAAGTACAGCCTTGACGGCGGCACAACCTGGATCCGGCAGTCGACCAACCGGCCCATAGCAATGACCGCCATGAATTCAGGTCGATATACGGTGTATGTGAATGGCTACAACGCTGCCGGCGACATATGGCAGGACGGCGGCAGTGGCGAGACTCTGGACAATGCCACTGAGTGCAGTTGGGAAGTCGACCGGACGGCACCCCTCGCGCCCACCTTGACCATTGCAGCCGGCGTGCCGGCCTCCACCACCCTTGACCTTGCCTGGATTGCCCCCGAACACGGGCTAAAATACTACCACATTTATTATGCCGACGTTCCAATTACATGGGAGTCCCTGCCGACGGCCATCAGGGTGCATAACGCCCTTGTTCCCGGTCCGGCCGGATACACGGAACGCTTGGCCGTCGACGGGCTGGCCCCCGGCACCACGTATTATGCGGCGGTCATCGCCGAAGATGCCGCCGGCAATCTTTCGGATCCCGGCAATACTGATCCGCATACAACCGCCGACCAGCGGCCGGAAATATCCGATTTGTACCTGACCGCCGGTGGGTTGATCGGTGACAACGGTCTGTCCCGGGAACTGACCGTTGAAGGCAAAAATTTTGTTTTCGGCCAGGGCAATAATATTGTCCGTTTAATCAGTTCAAAAGGTGTTTTCGACGTGGTTAACAAAGCCGGCAGCACAGTGACAAAGTTGTTTGTCGATGTTCCGGCAGGTGCTTGCCGGGGTAGATACCGACTGAAAGTGGTCAACAAAAACGGGGTATCGGCTGCGAGCAGCTTGACCTATTCAATTACACCATCGCCGTCGCGCCTGCCGGAGGTAGGTTATGCTCTGCCTGCCGGAGGATCGGAGGATGCCGACACCACTCTCACCATTGTCGGCCGGAATTTGAACAACCCGGTTTCGGTTTCATTGATCTCCCTTGACGGCAACACCACCGTCGATCTTATCGGGGTTGTTGAGATCGACGCGACAACCCTCGAAGCCACCGTGCCGTCCTGGTCACCCACAAAGGTCTACTCAATCCGGGTGACGACCGCCCAGGGCGCCAACAATGCGAGCCTGGCCAGGTTCGAGGTTTTCCAGGCTTTAGACCTTGAAAGCCGCACGGCGCCGGTCAATACAACCTGCGGCGTGGTGCTCCCGGCCGACGCCAGGGTTCCGGTAGATCTTACCCTGACGACCGATGACCGTGAGGATGTTCCGCCCGGCAACGGTGCCCGGGTAAAGGTGGCGGTATCCATTGATTCAGGCTGTCAGTTTGAAAGTGAACAGTCCGCGAATTACTGGACCGACTACAGCGGCGTCATCAACCCGCCACGGCCGGTTCCGCCGCCGCAGGCAGCTATCGATGCCATCGGCGAAAATGTGATCGCTTTCACGATGGGGGCGGAGAAAAGTCTAAGATTGAAAAACGGTCAGACCATGCTCGTCGAAGTCGAAGTTGCCATGGCAAGCAGTCTGCCCGCTCCGGTTGTCTACTATATCCCCACGAACGGCACCCCTGAACTTGCGGGGGTAAGCGGTGTTCGCGACGGCATCGCCTATGGTCCCGGCGGCTATATCCTGGCGTCCCGGGTCGATACTCCCGAGCCCGGCTACACCACGTATACCATCGGCCTGCTATTCGACCATATGTCGGTGTATGTCGCCGGACCTCCCGTCGATTCAGACGGCGGTAACGATGGCGGCTTTTGCTTTATCGACACTTTAACCTACGGCCCGCAGCCTTCGCCGATCGCGCAGTTTTTCAGGTGGTTTGGGAACAATTTGAGGCCGATCTTGCTGCTCGCTCCGGTCCTCGCCTGGGCGGTGGTTTCGCGGTGCATGGGAAGATTGCGTGGAAGGATTGACGGCGGTCTCCGGCTAACGGACAGCCGGTTTGATCAATGATAAGAAGCTTCAAAAAGCAAATTTTAGATTTTGGAATGCGGATTTTGGATTTAAGGTATTCTGCCTGTCGTGAGCTTTTCGTCGAACGGTCTGTTTAACATTGACTGAGCGTCTTGTGGGGTCGTAGCTCGACGTGTTGGGTCGTAGTTGAAAGCGAAGCCCCAAGCGATTCCACTCCGCCTCCGGCGGATCAATCGACATTCGTCATTCCAATTTGGTTTCACAAGAGGAGGACAGGTTCAATGATGCGCAATAACACGCCAAAGAGATTCTTGATTATTCTTTCAATGGCGGTCCTGGCTGTACTGATTGCTTCGGGGACCTATGGCGCCATTCCCGGTACCATCTACTTTCAGAGCTATCTGACCGATTCGACGGGTGCCAGGGTAGCCGACGGCAATTATGCGGTTACCTTCAGCCTCTGGGACGGTGAGTTGGAGACCGACAACAAACTGTGGGAAGAAACCCATAACGTTACCGTGAACGGCGGCATCTGCTCGGTGGCACTCGGTTCCGTGACGGCTTTTGAAAGCGCTGACCTTACGTTTGCCGTTCCCTACTATCTCGGCATCAAAATCGGGACAGGTGCGTATCTCAAGGTCAATGGTAAATTTCCCATGCTGGCCAGCGTGGTCTCCGCTTTCCGTGCCAAGACCGTCGCGGGACGGTTGGTGACCCTTAAAAGCCAGGACTACACCGTAACCGCCAACGACGATATCCTCCTGGTGTCCGGCACCTCCAGGATTACCCTGCCCTCGGCCGCCAACCTGCTGGGAAGAATTTATTCCATCAAAAAAATAGATGCCGCCGGCACCACGGTATCAGTGGCAACAACCGGCAGCCAGACCATTGACGGCACCAACCGGGATACCGACAGCGGCGGAACGGCTTTGTCCATCAGCCGTCAATACGACGAGATTACTATCGTCAGCGACGGCTCCAACTGGGTGCGGCTGGGCAATATCGGCAATTCAGCGGTCAGTACGGCTGAAATCGCTGACGGCACCGTCACGGACAGCGACCTGGCCGGTTCGATCAGCGATGCCAATATCAATGACGATCTGACCATCGACGGCGGGAGCATCGACAATTCCCCAATAGGATCCACTACGCCAAGATCCGGCGTTTTTACCACCCTGTCAGCCAGCGGAGAGGTGACCGCCAACGGCAATATTTCCCTGGGGGATGCGGCATCGGACACCGTAACCATAACCGGTTCGATTCAGGGAGCCAATGCGCTGGTGTTCGAGGGCGCCACCCCGGATGCCAACCAGACAACCCTGGCCATCACCGACCCCACGGCCGACCGCACTATCACGCTGCCCGATGCCAGCGGCACGGTGGCGTTGACTTCCGAGGTTACGACCCTGTCCGGCAACTCGGTGAATGACGGCGATGCTGCCGGCGGCGATTTCAGCGGCACCTACCCGAATCCAACCATTGCTGCAGATGCGATTGGTTCGGCTGAAATAATCGACGGCTCGGTGGTCGCGGCCGATATAGCCGACGGCACCATTGCCGATGCGGATATTTCAGCCACCGCTGCCATCATCGATACGAAGTTAGCCACCATTGCAACGGCCGGCAAGGTGTCAGATTCCGCGCTTTCCGCCAATGTCAGCCTTTTGGGCCAGAGTATTGAAAGCAGCGAGATAGCCGACAGCTCTATTGCCGATGCGGATATTTCGGCCAGTGCCGGCATCGCTTCTTCCAAGCTATCCGGTGCTGTCACCGCCATAACCGGACATGGTCTTGGGTCTCTGGCTACCAAGAGCGCGGTTGTCACAGGCGATATCACCGACGGAACCATCGTAAATGAGGATATCTCGGCCTCGGCGTCCATCGTTGACACGAAACTTGCGACGATCAGCACCGCCGGCAAGGTGTCCGACTCCGCGCTTTCCGTTAATGTCAGCCTTTTGGGCCAGAGCATTGAAAGCAGCGAGATCGCCGACGGAACAATTGCGGATGCCGACCTGGCCGGATCGATCACCGACGCCAAGGTGAACAACGACCTGACCATTGACGGCGGCAGTATCGACAATACCGCCATCGGTTCTACCACGCCAAGCTCCGGCGCCTTCACCGACGTGGCGATCGGCAGTGCCAATGCCTTTTACCTCGGGGATCCCGCCACACAAGGCACCTGGAGGATCATGCAAAGCGGCAGCGATCTGATCTTTCAGCGCCTTGATGCCGCCCCCAACACCTGGGTGACCAAATTGACAATTAAACAGTAGAGATATCGCTTTGGGGTCGGGCCAAGCCGAAAGGCCTTTAATTACTAAATCCTTGCGATCGGTGCATTATTAAGTTTTGTGACTTTTGTAACGGGTTTTGGACAGAATCTGTTCGGCGAAGGAAGGCTTGGCTTGGAGAAGGCTCAGGCTCATAAGATTATAAGTTTTTGTATCCAATGATATGAATGTTATAATTCTATGTCCCTCAAAGACTTCTGTAAATATGCCTGATTTTCCTGTCTCCGATCTTCCTTGCCCATAATTTTCATTTGGCTGAATAGGATATTGAGTTATTTAGGGACGTCCCGGTCCCTCCTATCTAAAAATTAAATATTCGACATCAACATTTAATATTTTAAGACGCGACACTAGGGCTTTCTATTGGATTTAACCTGGTTGCCCTGTAAATGCTTTTTCATCTAACAACATTTCAATGTAATTGATGAAACCAGAAATGAATCTGTTTTTGGAATCTATTTCTTTGGCCAAATTAAAGTCCATCAACGCTTTTTTATATTGGCCTTTATCCAACCATATGCGCCCCCGGTTATAATAGGCTGCTGCGCAGTTCGGGTCTAATTCGATCGCTTTGTCAAGGTCATTTAGGGCCAGGCCGATATGGTCCAAATATATTTCCGCAATCGCTTTGTTGTTATAGGCTTCTGAAAATGTCGGCCAAAGATTGATGGCATTGGTGTAATACGCAAGTGCCTTTTCATATTGCTTCTTTTCAAACCATTTTTTTCCGATATTGCGATATTGAACAGCCTGCAACTCTTTTTCACTTAACGGTTTCATGTATATTCCGTTATGAATTGATTCCTGCGAAATTCTGAACTTCGATAGATAAAATTCATCATCATAGGCCTTCCCATTTGTCGTTTCCCAGTAAAAATATGAATTATCTGGCAGGCGCCACTTGATGAACATATGCTTGGGCGCCAATACAATATCGACTGGCCAATTCATCATCTCAGCAACAGAAAGATAGATGAAAGCGAGTTTGTCGCAGCGCCACTGTCCTGTTTTGAACGAATCACCCAGCAGTGAAATGTTCTTATTATACCCCTGGTCCATTTTGGTTAAAATAAGGGTGCGGATTGACTGCAACATGCCGATGACCTGAGCCCTATCGTTAAGATCCGCGATAAGCTCAGGCTCGGCACTTTTGATAATATCATCTAGGTAATTTGCAGCAGGTCTTGTTTTATAGAATTCACCTTCCTGAAATATAAATCGATGTGTCATTGTTTTGTACGTTTCGCCGGATGAAATACCGAAGCCAAATATCAAGATGAATAATATCGTACTCACTTTTTTTATCATGGCTTACACCCCAAGAGATCCTTTGAATTATCTGAATGAGGGGATCTGGACAGACCGGAATCTCATCGACAATTACACAATCATTAGTGGATCAGAATACAGCTGTCAACTGAAACATTAGAGATTGTTCGGGATGCTCTGATACCCCCACAGAGGCGCTGAAGCCGACGAGGAGACCATTTGTTGCTTCAGGTTCGTACACAGGTTCTCATGATGAATCTCGAGAAGAATTTCATCGGCGGTATTCGAGGTTTGTCCAATCGGATAGAGTGGTCCTACTGAAATTCTAATGAAATCCCCACCGTAATTTACGGTCATGAATTTATGCATTTTGTGAAAATAGCCTGTGAGAAATGCATTTATTCATGACCGTCCCCGTATCACCGTCTTGGTGCGCTGGCGAATCCGTTTCGCTTTACCAGTCGCAAGCAGGTGATCCGTTTAGCTGGGCTGGATTTGAACGCCAGCCGTAGCGGCAAAAAAAGCCAGGACAGCGTACCGAAAATCTCCCAAAAAGGCAATGCCGACTTGCGCTATGCACTGTATCAAGCCGCTTTAATTGCCTCATACCACAACGACGTCTTCCGCCAGCTTTATCAGCGTATGCTCGAAGGTCGTCAAGGCGAACGGGGCATTAAAACCAAAGTCCGGGTAAAGTTGGCCGCCAAGATGCTGGTTGTGGCCTGGAGCGTGCTTAAAAACAATGAACCTTTTGATGCCGGGCGCTTGTTGGGTGAGTCCGTTCAAGACCGTTGAGACCCGGATTTCGAGCGGGACAATCGTGGACCATCCAACATTGCCGGGGCCTAAGGTGTCCGGTGAAGCGGAGATAGGCTCTGCTGGGGAGCAACCTATCGAGGAATAGCCGGATGTGGGTAGCATTGAATAATGCGCCAGGGAAGATGTGGTTAACCCCGCATCTTCCCTTCCTGCCCATTTATTCAAGCTATCCCACTTATGCCTAAAAAACCCAATAAAATAGATAGAGCGAAGCGAATACCGCTTTTACATATTCGGCGAGAGAGCTCGTTGATGGGCGTTGAGGCTTAAGACCTCGTGAGGGACAATGCCGGGCCTCTCTTCCGAACTTGAGAATCTGGATAAGGAATGATGGGGCCAGTCCGCGTGTTCGGATCATGCCGGATAAACGTTAGTTTATCCTGAGCTTGCCGAAGGGATCAGATCGCAAGTTCGCCGAAGGAAGAGAAACCGCCGATTCCTGAATGATTTAGCACAATTGCGTCTTTTTGCGGGGTAACGACCCTATGTGTCCGATTTTATTCATTTTAATTTTTTTTGACTTAAGGAATATAGAATGTCCCCGTATCAACACGTCAACTATTAATCACTAATCAAGATTTGACACCCAATTTCTGCATTGTTTGTGCTGAAATGCTTAGCACTATAACCCCCCCGTCAATCATGCAGAATCGATAGTTATTGATAGATTCGACCCGACCCCCCAGCCCGAAAGCTGATGTTACAGGTAATAAGGCCAGGGATCAGAGAGATTCCAAAGCCATCAAACTTAATTCTATAACAAAGTCTTAACAATCGAACTAAGGGAGAGTCCTTATCCCTAAAGACACGGTTCCACAAACACTTCGTCCAGAGTTTTCTATTTTCCATAGAATTACCTCCTTCCTCGGTCTGAGGAATCGGATCCGACTCGGGGGTCGAGTCCAATCTATCACATAGACTTATATGTCACCCTACCTGAATTACCAACTGTCCACTAAAAGTTGCTGTACTAGCGGCGCAGCGCTTCTTGCCGACTGTTGAATGTGAAGGTTGGGGGATTGTTTCACTCATTCCTACGATCTTCAGGCAACTGATAAGCAGCTGTGTACCTTGTCCTGCCAGGTACAAGTTCTATGTTGCCATATTTTACCATTCTCTGGAGTATAGTTTTCATTTTGTTCTCGGAACCAATGTAACAAATGTCTCGAGCTATGCGATTAGTGATGTTATCATGGTCAGCCAAATACTCAAGGATCATTTCCTCAGGAGAAGCCAATGATTCATGTTTTAGGGTTATGGCCACATAACCTCCGCGTTGTGCTATGACAGGATCTTTCAATTTCATTTCACGCATTGCGTGGAAAGCCGTATTTAGTCCTTCACCAACATCCTTGTTCGGAGGGTTAGGGAATTTGTTTATTAACCTTACCATCACTCCGTTTCTGGCAAACCGTTCTTCTAATATATTATCAACGGTAATGTGACCAGGAAGTGACCCTGGGCTGAGAACCTCAACTCGATTATCAAATATGGTTATATGTATATCGTCAGCAATGCTATAATCTCTATGCAATACTGCATTGGTGATTATCTCATGAATTGCCTCAATAGGATATTTGACTGATTGTAGCCCTTGGGGAGTATTGATACGTACCGATTCAATAATTTCTGCCGTTGTTTTTACTGCTTCAAATATTTGATTATATGCGCATCCCTCTATAGAAATAGGATCGAAATCTAGAGTTTCTCGCGATCCTTCTTCGTCTGATGTTTTATAACGGTACAGCTTTATTCCACACCTCTTGGGTAAAATAGCTTGTGGCTCATCAGAAAACAATACAACCCCAGCGACGGTTGGTTTGTTTTCGATGATGAGTTGTTGCTTAATTAGCCACTGCTCTGGTTCTGATGTAGGTACTACTTCAAGCATAAAACCGATAATTTGCTCTTAATTGGTGATATTGGTTAGATCACAGTTAACTGGCTCTGTTTCAAAGGAAACAAGACCTTTATCTCTTTTTAAGATTTCGATTTTTTCTTTATCTTTGATAGGAAGGTTTTGGGCACCTCTTCTAATATAGACTTTTCCATTCGAAGCATGTTTTATATCCCTAGTTTTTGAAACTTGTACTTTAAGTATATATCCTGGTGCACTATCGTTATTAAGAAAGTCATATGAATAATCAGTCCCTAAAGGGAAGAATTCCTCAAAAGCTTGAATATATCCATTAGCCGCTTCAGGTGTTTCAAAACCACGCCATGTTCTAGTTCCAGTTTCACTGTCTTCGTCAATACCAATAAAAAGTTCCCCACCCTCTGAGTTTGAAAATGCTGAAATAGTACGGGTTAGTTTTGCAGGCGAAATTTCGACAGATTTCAAATCGCAGAAATGGCCTTCTGCCATTTGTAACAACTTAGTGAGTTCTTGTTCCGAAATTGAATTTAGTGATATTTCGCTCATCTTTATCTCCAATATGACACCCAACCTTTGCGTAAGATCGCGATATTTTCCCGGACAGGTTCAGTGATTGGTTAGCAATTTAATATTTGTGTAAGGAATTCCTTTGAATCATCTTAATATTTGACCAAAAATCAGGAAAATCCACAATAACCCGCCCATTGCACAAATCCCTTTTGTGAGATTGATTCCTGCGAATAGCGAGTCCTTAGATGCTCTATATTGGTGAGAATAGAGTTTGAATCCAAGGTCCGCACCAATTTCCTCAGCTCGTTTTCTGGCGCCTCTAAGGTTCATACCACATCTATGTGTTATGAATATAAACGCAATCGACAAAAAGATCCCGAACATAGCGATACCCATAGCAGTGAATCCGAGAGTTGTTTTAGTAGCGCTTGCAAACGCGCCAAAAAGTGTGCCTGTCGAAACGAGAAATACTGCAGTCTGACCAAGCATCATGCTTGTTTCGAAACGGTGCAATGCCTCTGCCGCCCTAAACTCCTCATTTAGGCTTCCGCTCTCATCCATGGAGTGCCCTCCTGATTTGCGATTGCTGCTAATCAGCCGCGCGTTTTTTTGCGCAGGCTAAATCAGCCTTGTGGGTGCCTAACTGTTTTTGCTAATGAGGTACAGGTGCCACTTCTCCAAGTGGATTTGGTTCTAAGTTCAAAGGAGCCAGAGCGTCAATCACCGTTTCGCTTTTTTTGGCATACACTGTAATATTATCGACAGGGGGTCCGTCTGTAGGTCGAAAAAGTCCACTGAGATGGGCTCCGGTTACTTCAAATGACTCCTTACCGAGAAGCGTTGGCAGTGTGATATCCGAGAAATGCCAGATATGATCTATGAGATGCGCCGTCGGTTCTTTAGTCGTATTTGGCACACGAAATATTATCGCACCGTCATCAGCTAGGAGTTGGCGAATTGTACGTAGAACTCGTGTTGGATCATCGACGTGCTCAAGAAAGTCATAAAATACAACCAGATCGAAATACTGCTCGTACGGGAGGTATCGACTGCCTAATTCATCAAGAGTTACCGGAAGTACGACTAATTTTCGACCGATAGCCTCCTTAATTCCATGAGGCGAGATTTCAAGACCGGTGGTAGCCCATCCTCGTTGTGTTGCGGCTCGCTGGAGATAGCCTCGCCCACCTCCGATCTCAAGTAGTTGCCTTGGTGATCCATCGTCTCGTTTCCAAGGTTGGATGCCTCTGTCAATCCAGGTCTGGACGACCTTCTGGGAAATCTGATCACGGAATTTACGCGTTTCTGGACCTTCATCACGAATTCCAACATGATCGACCAGTAAAGGACTGTGCTTATCGACAGAAAAATAACTTTCCGAATATAATTCGCGAGAAAAGGTTTCACCTGGCAAGGGATTGCGCCACATAAGGCCGCAATGTTGGCATCTACAGAGGTGGAACTCTGCCAAATTAATAATTATGGAACTAAGGGTCTGGTAATCAAATGTTCCACAAATGTTACATGGTACGTATGAAAACTCGGAAGGGTCAAGTCTTGCCCAAGTCACATGTGCATCAAGAATTCTTGGAGTAATCGGCATGTCTCTTCTCCTTTATGTCATCCTCTCTTCAATCTATAGACGGATATTCGCCACCCAACGTCGCTAATCAGCCGCGCGGCTTTTTGCGTCGGCTGAATTAGCCTTGTTAGCCCAGTAGTTTATAGGCTACTCAACGAAGGCAAGTGGAATTAAGGGGAACTCATCTTTCCCCATTCGGTTCTCTCGCCAGTCCCACCAACCACACTCACCACACACTTGGTACCTTACCTCACGAGCTTCCTCGTGTGACGGGCGTCCGCCATCTCCGCTGCCCTTCACACAGATCTTCCTCACTTTGAACACTTCGAACTTATCCAGCACATCAATCGTTGGCTGCGAATTGAAAAGTGCAGATAGGACGACACCGCGTAACCATTCGTACATATCCGTCAGAATGCGAGTGTCCTCGTTATTGTGGACTCTTGGATCAAGACCAGCCAGGTCCGATGCAAAAGCCTTATATTCATGAGCAGTTGGCACAAAAAAAAGGCACCTGTGCTCCCGCCGCTGAGTGTGTAGCGCGTGGAATAGTGCCATACCCATCTCGATTGGCATATTCATGCGTGCGAAGTTCTTAGGTCCAGCTCCTTCAGAGCGTGAGAAATCATGTGCAGAGTAGTGACAGCAGCGGATCGCCTCAACGAGCATCTCCAGCCGAGGTCTGTCTGGAGTTGTTAGGTCATAGGCGCACACTGGAAGTAGGCCCCCAGCAACAACAGCAAAGCTCATTGCATCAGCTAGGGCAGAGAATTGCGGATCAAAAGGATAATTAAGAAACACCTGGAAGTTCCTATATGCCTCAAGATTCCTTCGCATCACAGGTCCCCCCCAGATTCGACGGAGGCACTAATAGCCAGATCGCGCACCAACCGGGAGAAAGCTCGTTGGTAGCCGCTTGTTGAATTTTAGATAGTCTGAATGAATATTGTTTAATTATTTAGGCACACGTTTTCTTTTTCCGTTTTATTTTAACATTTTCAGATTTTCACATTTTTTTACTTAAGGTTGTCATCGATTAAAATTGGGGGCCAGCCCCCAAGCCCCCGGGATTTATCGCATAGAGGACCAAGGAAGAGGCAGTCAAAACAAGACGGAGGCTGTAAGTTACAGCCTCCGCCTCTTCCCCGG
>Ga0209454_1000366_pt1 | contig 23963 bp, 20 predicted proteins | sample WorMetHERISLAND1_2_FD_187400 | JGI IMG/M metagenome (GOLD analysis project Ga0209454, IMG submission 187400) | Marine gutless worms symbiont microbial communities from Max Planck institute for Marine Microbiology, Germany - Olavius geniculatus... | ecosystem: Host-associated > Annelida >... | reverse complement strand
GTGCGGGGTGCGGGGTGCGGATGGATGGAATCGCTGCGCTCTATCAATTATAATGAACCGTTCGACACAAAAGCTCACGGCAGGCCGTTCGACACAAAAGCTCACGGCAGGCCGTTCGACACAGAAGCCCACGACAGGCCGTTCGACACAGAAGCTCACGACAGGCCGTTCGACACAAAAGCTCACGACAGGCCGTTCGACACAAAAGCTCACGGCAGGCCGTTCGACACAGAAGCCCACGACAGGCCGTTCGACACAGAAGCTCACGACAGGTAGAACTCCTTAAATCTAAAATTGCAACCAACTTGCAGAGTGGCGGGTTTTACCCCGCATTTTTTGGAAACCGATGTTTTCAACAAACAAAGCAATCTAAACCATTGCTACCAAATAAAGGAACCAACCATGGGAATCATGAGGAGAGTTGTCAGAATATTTAAAGCCGATGTTCACGGGGTCATGGATCAGCTGGAAGATCGGGAATTGCTGCTTAAACAGCATTTGCGGGATATGGCACAAGCCTTGAGCCTCAGGGAAGTCAAACTCGATAAGTTGCAGGCTTCCCGCAAACAGGTTCGGCGGGAATATGAAAAATACCGGCAGCAGTCCCAGGCACTGGAGCAAGATCTGACGGTTGCCATTCAGAAGAACAAAGATGATATCGCCCGCATGCTGATCACAAAAATCAAACCGCTGGAACGTTTGCAGGAGGAGGTCGCCGACCGCATCCGAAACCTGGATGAAGAAATCTCATATTCCCGCGAGCGACTCGAGCAACAGCAAATCCAGTATGAACGACTCAAGCACAGATCGGTGGAATATTTTAATAACTCGCCGGTGCAGACGGTCTGCAGCGATTTTTCAGCAACCGATAGTATGGCTGACGCCGGAAATATGACGGAAGCGGAAATAGATTGGGAACTGCTGAAACGCAAAGAAGCGATGGCCAATGCCGGCTGATGTTAGAAATTAATAATCAGGCTTTCAGCCAATACCAATAACGAATAACCCATAACTAATAACACCTGAATGAGTTTTTTGTGCTCATTCAGGATGCGGGAGCAAACAGAATCATGAAAATTTTACATCGTCCGGTACCTTCTACCATCCTGTTCGGCCTATTTTGCGGCACAGTTTTCATTCCTTTGAGCCGGGTATTAAACAATATGCTTGGGGGGGGCGTTGCAACGAACCTGGCGCTGTGGCTGTTTGCCGCAGGCTACGCCTTATTGTTGAGTCGATGGAGCAGACAAAAGGTGCTGTCGGTTTCGTATCCCCTGCTGTTTTTGCTTTTGACTGCATTTATGGTGCCCTCTGTTGCAGCATTTTACTTGCTGACCCTGACGGTCATCGGCTGGATACGCAGCGGGTTGTGCCATCGGGAGCGCCGCCGGATCAGACTGATCGTGGAGTTGCTGCTCGGTGCCGCCGGGGTTGCCCTGGTCGCGATTTGCAAACCCGGATCGGCATCTGATTGGGCGCTGTGTATCTGGCTGCTCTTTTTGCTGCAGGGGATATATTTCGCTATTTTTGAAAGTGATATGCCCTCCTCTGACATCCAATCTGAGCAGGAGGTCGATCCATTTGAGCTGGCAAGCCGGCGGGCCGAGGATATCTTGTCAACGCCGCCGGCGGTCTGAAAAGCAGCGGGGTATTCGTAAAGTAAAGCGTCCAAGCCAAGGAGGGCTGCAATTTGTGAGGATCATTGGTTCCAGGTGTCGGGTTTCGGGTGTCAGGTGTCAGGGAACCGGCGTTCTAAATTCTCTTTTGAAACTACTTTTAAATGACGAATGACGAATGTCGATTGACGAATGATGGAATCCCTTCAGGCTGCGATCCGACACGTCGCTCTGACGATTTTTGAGAAATTTAAAACGATAGAATACCTTATTTCGAAATTCATTATTCCTTGTTCGATATTCGATATTTGCTTTTCGAAGTTTCTTTTCCGATCAGACTGGCTGTCCATAGCCAGAGGACGCGCTCTTATGAAACTGCAGCATATTCAAAGCCATTCAGATTTAGGTTAATGGTTTGTGGGAGTGGCCTCGATTCGACTGAGCTCGTCGCAGGCCGGCCACGATTGTCAGGGTAATCGCGGTTGAAAACCGCTCCCACGATTTATGAACGCACGATTTACAGATGAAGTGGCTTTTTTTGGATTTAACCGGCCGTCTGCTTGGCCGGCGGCTGAACACTGACACGCGCGTGGGAAAAACGGGAAAAGATTGTCGATATACGCTCGCTCAACGCCTAACTTAGCCGTCGGAAACCGACAATCCTGTTATCCTATCTCAACCTTTTAGTTTTAGCGCTTTACCGGCAGTCATGATTCTGCTATTTCTCGAATCGTCAGCAACCGCTGCGTTGAGGATGCTGAATGTAGAAAATGCAAGGAGGCAACAATGAAAGTCAATTTCGTATACATGACGGCCGGCAGCCGCGAGGAAGCCGGAAAAATCGGACAGGAGTTGGTGGTTTCCAAGCTCGCGGCCTGCGTAAACATTCTGGACAACATGAATTCTATCTACATGTGGCAGGGAAAAGTGCAGAATGACGCGGAAATCGTTTTAATCGCCAAAACCACCGAAGAGCGTGTTCCGCTGCTGGTTGAGAAAGTCAAATCGCTGCACAGCTACGACTGCCCCTGTATTGTCAGCATCCCGATCGCCGGCGGCAATCCGGCATTTCTGGATTGGATAGCGGAAGAGGTTGGTGAATGAATTTGGGATTTGATGTTTGTTTCGGATTTCGTATTTTTCAAGCAGCACTTGACTCTCACCGGATCGGTAGAATCACTCCGGGTCCATGACTGGAAGTGGTGGTTTAAGGCTGGTACTAATTGGAGATGTTGAATCTGACTCTTAGAAAGTGCGGCCGATAGAGCGTGGCATCGGCGGCCATTGTTGTAAAATCTACAGAATTGGCAACATAGGTGACAATGATCGCGTCGGATGCCGGCGAAAGATCCGGATGACCTTTGGCAGCGTAACAGAAAATATCGTCGCTTCGGTCAGCATCCGGACACGCATATATACGCCGGGGTTCACTCCACGGACCCCAGGGATCGGGCGCAAACCGCGCAGCGATGTTCTTTGAAAAACCACTTTCGCTGTAAACAACGACATATTGGTCGATGGCCGCTAAGTAAGACACCGAAAATTCATTGGCCATATCATTGCAAAGGCGGGATGTTTGGTCGAAATCTTCCACCCACTGCCCTGCTGAAAAAAAACACCACTGATCGAATTGTTCCAGCCGGGTTTCAGGAGCCCGGGCCAGGATCATGGATTTATCACCGGAGACGCTAAAGCGCCGCCACGGGATGCGATGACGGATCAGGCGCCAATCAGCCGGGGCATCCCCTGGATTGGTCACCTGTCCCAACTGGGATCCGACGATTTTGAATCCAAAGGATTTGCGGTCTGCGGTCCGCTCCAAGAGCAGCAGAAATATATACAAATCCGATTATACGCTTATTATTTTTCGAATTCACCTCATACCTCCTTCCTTAGAATATCAGATGACAGAAAACAGAAGACAGAAGACAGATATTCCAGATTCGCAACGTTCTACTCAATCCGCCATGCTCTTTGCGCTCTGCCCCATGCCCTTTGCGCTCTGCCCCATGCTCTTTGCGAAACAATCCGCAATCCAAAATCTAAAATCCCAAATCGAGAGACCCCGAATCCCGCAACCCGCACCCCGCAACTCGACTTATTCCTCCAGCTTAATATTACCCTCGTACATGTAAACCCCGCGCGGCGTCTTGTCGAGATAAAATCCGGCTGCCCGCCCACGCCGCTGTAATATCGCCGGGGATCGATAAAATCGGCCCAGACAATGAGTCAACTTATTTGGACACAATCTATGACAATTTGCGCCAAACTGAGGGATCTAGGGATTCAGGGATTTAGGAATTGAAGGAACTCCATCTTTTTTTTAATTTTGGGTTTTTGTCATATAATCCCTAAATTCCGAAACCCCTGAATTCCTAAATTGAACCCATGTCTAATTTTCATGCAATCCCGGGATGTACAAAGGTTCACAAGCATTTTTTCTAGACTTCGGCGTCTGAAGGTGAATTATTCGGAATATCAGGCCGCATTTCAAGTGAGTGCAAAAACAACGCGATTGTAGACTAACCGGCGGATCTGAGCGTCATCTGTTTATGAAGTCTGATTTCAGCGGGTCGCTGTATGGATGCTGTCTTTATTAGGAGTTACTTTGAAGAGGACGCGGCAACTTTCCTCGGCCGCTTGCCGGAGCTGACTGGGATGCCTAATATATTGGATGTAGAATCAATTGCACCGGGACCGGTAACCATAGTCTCGAAAGGGGATCCAAATTGAAATTGTCAATACTTATCCTGGGTATTTTCGTCACAATGCTGAATTTCACTGCGTCCAATGCCGGGGCCGCTTCACTGCGATGCGGCACCCGTCTGATCACAGCCGGGGACTACCGGGACCGGGTGCTCTCCGAATGCGGTGATCCGGACCATGTGCAGGTCTGGGAAGAGGAGCGCGTCTACGGCTTCCGCCATCACCCCAGCTACTACGGTGTGTATGACGACTATGAATATGTGCATCCGGATGCCGGATACGACCGACCTTATCGCGTCAGGAAGCTGGTCATTGTGGAGGAATGGACCTATAATCACGGCCCCACCCGATTCCTGGACCACCTGCGGCTGGAAAACGGAATCGTCAGAAGCATCGTCAGCGGCGATTACGGATACTAACCAACCGGTACGCGGTTTAAGGTTTAAGGTGTATGGTTGTGGTTCTATATTTTCCGTTTTAGAATAGTCTATCGTCACTCACCTTATACCCAATACCGAATTCCGAATACCCAATACCCAATACCCAATACCCAATACCCAATACCGAACTTTTATCGTGGTATTTCAACCACTTCGCCGGTGAATCCCCAGCTTTTTCTTGACTTCAATCTTTAGAAATAATACAATAATTACAATCTCTTACGCTAATACACGCTGGTAGCGGGTATGCGGAATGGGCGGCAAATGAAACGAAACGACCAAGGCTTTACGATAATCGAAATCGTCGTTGTCCTGGTGCTGGTCAGCATCATTGCGACCACGGTCTTTACCCGGTCCATCACCACCGACCAGATTAATATGAGCGCCCAGACCGAAGTCGTTAAAAGCCACATCCGCTATGCCCAATCCCAGGCAATGAAGCGCAGCGAAAATTGGGGCATATTCGGCAACGGCAGCGAATATTGGCTTTTTGGTCCCTGGGTATCACCCTCGGAGGTGTCCAGCAATCCGGTGCGACTGCCCGGCCAGAACAGCGACAAAATATCAATGTCGGAACTCGGTCTGGATATAAATCCGCCATTCATTATCTACTTTGATGGCTTCGGCAGGCCTTTTCAATTCATCGGAGGACCCTTCGTGGTAGATCTGACCATCACGATTGAAAAATTACCGGACAGGGCGCAATCCCGATCGTTTGTTATAACCGCCGAAACCGGTTTGATCACAACCCCATGAGAAAAAATATTTCAAACATATCATCAAGCGACGGATTCACGCTGGTTGAAATCATCGCCACCATCATTGTGATGGGTATTTTATCCGCATTTTTCATCCACTTTATGGGTACGGCTTTGGATGACAGCTGGAAATCAGTGGACTTGATCGCAGGTGAAGCCGAGGCCGAAGCCAAGCTCGAAGAAATCACGGCCTATTTTACCTCCGTTATCAATGACGATTCCCGCATGGCGAATGCCCTGTCCATTGTAGCGTCTGAATTCAGCGGCGATGCATCCATGGAATATATCGTATTCGACGGCAGCGGGAATCATGTGCCCGACGTGTTCGGGTTAAATCGGACATTGAAGGTTACGGTAGAAGCCCCCGGCAATCCCCTGACGACGATTCTGACCCAAAGCCGGACGGAAACAACCGATCCGAAAGTGGACTACTGAAATGGCAGAAAGCAACCTCCCCCGGGGTCTTGTCCTCATCGAACTGATTACCGTGATTGTTCTGATCGGCATTATCGCTTCTTTTATGACCTTTTTTTTCTACTCGGGCATCCAAGGGTATCTGAGCACCAAAAATACCAACGAAGGGGCACTCAACGCGCAGATGGCGCTGGATCGCATCAGTCTTGAACTGCGGGATTTAGACTATTTCACGTCTTATTCGGAAAATTCAACGCTGACTTTCACCAGCAGGGTGCTCACCGGCACCCGCAAGCTGAGCTACAGTTCGGATGCGATTTGGATCAGCATCGGCTCCAATGATTACAAACTGTTGGAAAAGATTGAAGCGGGCTCTTTTGTACTAATCAAAGAAGCGCGCGATCTGAACCATGACGGTTCAAACGAAATTGCTTATTTTGAAGTGGGTTTCAGACTGAATGAGATCGGCACAGACTTCAGCACAAAGATATTTCCGAGGCATATGGTTGAAGACAATTAGCAACAAGGTTGCCGCGACGATCGCTGCATCGAGGCTGCGATGACCGGTTCAGAAAATCCGATATCGCCCGCGCAGGCGCCAACCCGGGTAATAAAATCGATTCAGGGCAACGTCCTGGTTTACCTCGTGGTGGTGGTCCTGATTTTCGGCATACTGGGGGTCACCATCGTGTCGCTTTTTACCTCGGCCACCTCGAGCTCAGCCACCCCCAACAATGCGAGACGCGCCGTTTATGTAACCGAGTCCGCCATGCACTATGCTTTCAGCGAACTGCGAGGATCGGGATTCGACCCCGCGGTCGTCAATACGCTCAATACCACGACCTACAATGTCGATTCGGGGGGCAGTTTTACGGTAAACATCTTAGCGCCCTGGTATGTTGCGCCGGGAACATATTCGGAAGCCGGCAGCGGCGCGCTGACACTGAACGTGCCCGCCGGTAAACTGACCGCGGACTGGATGGCCAAGAATCCGCACGACCTGCGGGTGTACAACTATGACTATCTCGATGAAAATTATCGGAAAGCAAGATCCGTTATCGACAGCTGGACAAAAATCGACGATACCACGCTGACCCTCCAATTAAGAAACCAATTTGCCATCAATGCGGGTGAACGACTCTGTTTCGCGGTCAGACCCACACACAACCAAACCGATATCCCAGCCGGCGGCGATTTATTGGTAAATGAATTCGTCAGGGAATTTTTCCCCGAGTATAACGGCGTCATCTCCATCGATCGCATAGACTACGTCTATGAACAGCTGATCCATGAGTCGGCCAACAACCGGGTGCGACTGAAAAATCTCTCAGCCGCGGGCTTGCCCAACGTAGAATCGGCGTTTCCCCTCACTGTTACAACCACCTATGGTACCGGCACCTCGTTGATTGGAGAATATCAGGGGGATCATATCATCCTGTCGCCCCGCAACTACATCGTCATTCCAGCCGGCACCGCGGGTTCGGTGAGCAGGGAAGGCACCCTTGAACGGGCTCTCAGCATATATGACGCCGCCACCGTCAAACCCTTAACCCGCCTCCCCGACATCGATTGGGATCAATATAACCTGGCCACGGATCTGAACGCGACGGGCACCACAGGCTTTATCACCGTCGACAACGATGGGAAAACCGTCGATATCGGCAGCGGTCTTGATTCAGGCAAAGTTGATTTCGGTGGAATCTGGTTCGACGCCGATGCAACCATCGGCGGTAAGACGGGGGCGTGCAGCGACGGTGCCTGTGATTTCGGTCGCGGGGTGCGGGTCTTTTTCACATTGGATTACAGCGGCACCGGCGATGGGCTGACCTTTGCCCTGATCAGTGCCGCCAACAACACGACCGCTTCGATCGGCGGCGACATTGAAATGGGTGAACTCCTGGGGTACGGGGGCGACAGCCGCAAGGTCGTCAACCCCACCTCGGCCTCGGACTTTTTGGATGCCGCCGGTGCCGGCGAGAACCCGCCCAACCCCGGCCTGCACCCGCCCAAAATGGCCCTGGAATTCGACGTCTATAACAATAACACATACCAGGCATATTGTAACTCCGGCACCATCGTCGACAACAATCGCAATGATCCGTTGAGCGGTAACAAAGATGCCCTGCAGTATGTATTCTGGGGCTACACGAGTCTCGCGATGCCCTGCCGCAACTACACCATCGGGTCGACCACCGTCGTCGATCACCCGAGTTATGACGACAATCGTCACGATTCCGGAGAACAGGAGCAAAAATGGGTCTATGCTGAGTTTTGGGACGCCATTCGGACCATCCCGGACCTTTCAAATGACGGCAGCACCGTCTATGTGGGCTCGGACGACGGCTGGGTGTATGGCGTCGATGTGAAAGATGGGACGACGAAATGGTGGTTTGATACCGAAGGAAAGGTAAGATCCTCGCCTGTTGTCGATCCGAACAGCGGCATGGTTTATGTCGGGTCGGATGGGAAGGCTGGCCATGGCCGGGTCTACGGTTTCAACCCGACCGACCGTTTGAATCAACCTTATGGGAACACGCTGAATACGGCAAATGAATGGCTTTTCTACACCCCTAAAAATATAGATTCTTCCCCTGCCGTCGGTCCTGACGGCACCGTTTATATCGGTGATGAGGACGGCAACTTCTTTGCCCTCGATCCGGCCAGTCGTCTGGCCGATCCGTTGGGCGATAAGGACTCGTTGAACCCATCCAAAGAATGGCTGTTTACAGATACCGGACTCAAAGAAACCTCCCCGGGTCGTCCTGCCATCGGTCCGGCCTTGGATGTCGATCCACTCGGTAATCGCTACAGAATTTACATCACCGGCCGTGATGCAGGCGACCATACCCTCTTTGCCCTCGACCCGGCAGATCGTCTGGCAGGAGAGACGTTTCCGGGCCCCCACGAATGGAGCTATGACACACAAGATACAAATTATTTTATGCCGGCGGCAGACCCGGTCACCGGGGTTGTCTATGTGGAGGAGGGCAATCAGATAAGAGCATTAAATCCTGCCGGAACCAGCAAATGGGTTGCTTCAATCGGCACCAACAGATTTACACCGGTTATCGGAGACGACGGTATTATCTATGTGGGCGGCCTAATCGTTAACGATAGCGGTAAAGTAACAACGCTCAACTCGACCACCGGCACGATAATTTGGGAATTCACTGATTCCGGTAATCTGGCGGATGTCAGAACAACTCCCGACATCGGCCCGGACGGCACGATTTACTTCGGGTCCGGCGACGGCCTGCTATACGCCGTCACCCCGGATGGGTCCAAAAAATGGACTTTTCCGATTCCGGTCGATAATGATGATAATGCCGGCCACTCATCACCGAAAGTCGGCCAGGATGGGGTAGTCTATATCGGCTCCTCCTACAACGACAAATTTTATGCTGTCAATAATTTTGCGATCCCGCGCAATATCAGAAACAGGTATCTGACAATATCCACCGAAGGCACCACCGACACGGTTGGCGGCGACGAAGTTACGGTGGACGATACGATAAGTTGGTTGAACGGCGCGCTTACCGCGGGCCCCTGGGCTGTTCGGCTGGAGGTCATGCGCAGTTTGAGTCAAAATGCCAACTCCAAATACGAATACGAGCTGCGCGGCTGGCTTCGGCAATGCACCTCCGGGACCTGCGCCAACGTTCTCGGCACCTTTTACGAAGATACGCGCATCCAGTACTCGGCGACACCCCATCTGGCCCAGACCATCGAATTGCCCCAGAGCCAACACGACGACTTTGCCACCTTCATATTCGGTTTCACCGGCGCCACCGGCCAGGGTACCAGCCAAACGGCCGTGATCTCCGATGTTAAATTGAGCTTTATCCGGTACAACGATCCCATCGCCCCCTGACCAGTGCTTGGCATCCATCCGGTGCGGGCCGGATCCATCCCCTATCCAACACCTCTTGCCAAGTTGAAGCATGCCGGGTTATCAATCGGGAGTTATCCGTTATTAGTTATTAGTTATTGGATTTGGTTAAAAATCTGATCCAATATTTCTATTATCAATAAAATAAGCGAACATTGAATTTTGGAATTTCGGATTTGTTTCGTATTTCGATTTTCGAGTTTCGTATTTCCGGTTTATCCGGGTTAGGTCTACTTAATTTTGATCTTCGCTGTTACTGTCCCTCTCCAACACCAGGTCCCCCAATTCTTCGTCTTGAACCGGTTTGCGCAATATGGCCTCGATAAAGAAGCTCGACGAGCAGTTGATGACATGGTAAAGTCCTTGGGTTTCGATTTTGACGAGGGGGTGGTCATAGGCCACGACCTGGCCGCTCATCTGCTGAGAACCCGTTTCATTGCCGTAGTAAAAATAAAAAACGTAGGTTTCTCCGATTTCGAACAAAATCCCCATGGACAGGACCTCCCCGTTCACAAACACTCAGCTTGGTGGAATATCTATTAGTTTGACATATTTCGGCGCTAAATACATCAGGAAAATTAAGAAACGATTCTATTGCCCTAAAAAATCAGTCCATGGCCGGGCTTCATATCCTCATAGATTTTGGAGTATTGGAGTATTGGAGTATTGGAGTGCTGGAGTATTGGAGTATTGGAGTATTGGAGTGTTGGAGTATTGGCTGAAGGTTTGATGTTTTCTTTCAAAACCCCAGTACTCCACCACTCCAGGATCGAGACTTTTGAATAACTTCTTGCAATCTTAAAATTGCCTTTTTATTGGTTATAGGTGCGAAAATTTACCTTTTTTTGCCCATAGATCCGACAATATTGGCCCGGCACGGTCGCGTGAATACCGGTTTTTCGACCCGTCGATTCCTGCAGTTAGTCCTTGATTATTGAATGACACCAGGCTATTGAGTGTCTATATTGTTTGTGTTTGGGATTTGTATTCAATAGCAGGTACAAGGTTAAATCCCGACCGGGATAAACCGGGTATAGCCACAAAGCCACTAAGCCACAAAGAAAAAGATTTTTAAATAAAACTTCGTGCCTTGCTTGGCGTCTTGGTGGCGAAAATCTTTTATTTGATTAATCTTTCGCAAACATGATGTGATTTCAATAAATAGGCACCAATGTTCAAGCTTCGAACCCTGATACTGAGTTTATTGTTCTCGACAATCACGGCATCCTGCGCGGTGATCTCCGAACCGATCCGATCCGAGGCCGAAACGCCGGTGCCCTTCCACACCCTGGTTGCGGAGGCGGATCGATTCAAGGGACGCACGGTTATTCTGGGTGGATACATCTTGGAAACCAGCAACCTGGAATCCGAGACGGTGATTAAAGTGTTGCAGGTACCGCTGATATTGGGCGAAGAACCTGGTCTCAGGGACAACTCGGAAGGTCGATTTCTGATTTACCACCAGGGTTTTTTGGACCCGGAAGTATTCAGCAAAGATCGGGTAGTCACGGTGGCCGGCGAAGTGATCGGCGCCGATGTTGAAGAAGCAAGCGGTGATCCCATCCAATACCTGAAGCTCAAAAACCGTGAAATCTATCTGTGGCCGGAATATGAAACCCATCGCTATCCCTACCCCCCCTGGCCGTATCCTTATTTCTGGTATGACTATCCATATCACCGCTATCGCTACTGGTACTGGCGGTGAGAGAAGGCGGAATTCGGAATGCGGCCTTCGACGAGTTCCCCTCGACTAGCTCGGCGCCTGAGCTTGTTAAACGGCAGGCGAGACCAAGTCGCAAAAATAGCATTGGGCAGAAAGCATCGCATATGGCGGGAAGGACAGAAAGAATGGTAATGCCGGTACTTCCACGTGGTTGATTCCCGTATTTTTCTTGTAGGGTGGGCTGTGCCCACCTTCGACCTTTAGATTCAGCGCTATTTGGTGGGCACAGCCCTCCCTACAACAAGAAATGTTTGCGACGTTGAGATAAACTCGCCGCGCCCGTCTCTATTATATTCAAAACACTAAAGTTATGCGGTGTGTGTTCCGATAATAATATTGCTCAATAAAAGCCCACAAGGAAGGCGCGGACGAAGGTGGCGGAGAGTTGCAAACGGCAATAACCCAAATTGAGTCTCAGATTTAACGGTTTTATTACATCCCGATCTAAAAGGAAAAACGGCCAATGGATAAAAGAATTAAGACGCGCGAAGAAGTCTTGGAACAACTGGGTTCATTCGGGATTAGCGGCAAGAATGTCTATTTCGTCGATTATATTCCATTGATCGAAATGATGTGGGCCGATGGGAATATCCAGCAACGTGAGAAGGACATCTTTTACGAGTTTATTGAGAAACACGTATTGTATCTTAACAAAATCGCCGGCTACAAGGCTTTTGAATTAGAGGCCGCCGTTCAATTCACATCCAGGTTTCTGAAGGAACGACCGTCACCGGAGATTCTAAAAACCCTTCGCACGATTGCCGCCGACTCCATTTTGTTCCAGGAAAATCCCAGGCAACGAGAACAATTCGAAAAATGTCTGCTGGCTGTTTGTTTGGACATCGGCGCTGCCTGCAGTGAACCGGGATATCCGCACGGTCTCCGGGAATGTTTCAGCTCTGATGAAAAACGATGTTTTTTTGAAATTCTTGATACATTTGAAAACAGGGCACCGGCTGACGCCAGCGCGGCCTAGCCACGATTGCTAGGTGCGGTCTTCTTTTAATGTTTCAACCGCTCCATGCCATGAACATTGGTCACAAAAAACCTCCGTATCATCGCAAATTTCAGGACAGGCATCCTGATCCACATCCGCGCCGAACTCGACATTGCCGTCACGCCAGGCAAATTCATAGGTCTCGTATTCATCATCGGGATCTTTAAGATAAAAGCTGACACAACTGCATAGTGGGCATTTCATTATGCATTCTCCAAATATTTCTTAATGATAGAATTCCTTAAATAATCAATCTTCGATTATTAGAAGATGTGCTTACCAATGATCTCTTTCATGATCTCGGTCGTTCCGCCGCCGATGGACAGCACCCGATTGTCGCGATACAGCCGCTCCACCGGATAGCCGCGCATGAACCCGTAGCCGCCGAAAATCTGGACCGCATCGTAAGTCACCTTGTCGCTGACGCTGCAGGCAAAGTTTTTCGCCATGGAAATCTCCTTAATTTGGCTCAGTCCGGCATCTATTTTGGCTGCCACGCGATAGGTAAACTCCCGGCTGGCTTCGACTAAGGTTGCCATGTCGATGATCTTGTGGCGCGTGACCTGAAATCCGGCGATGGGTTTACCGAAGGCCTCGCGTTTTTTGGCATATTTGATGGCTTCTTCCAGAGCGAGTTGAGACGTCATGTTGGCCATCACGGCCAGCTGAAGACGTTCGCTCTGGAAATTTTCCATGATACTGTAGAATCCATTATTTTCCGACCCGATGAGATTGGCAGCCGGGACCCGGCAATCGTCAAAAAAAATCTGTCCGGTATCAGACGGCCACCATCCGGTTTTCTTTAACTTTTCGGACACGGAATACCCGGGCGTACTGGATTCGATAACCAGCAGACTGATCCCGTGGGCTCCCGGTTCGCCGGTGCGCACGGCACAGGTGATCTGATCCGCACGGCAACCGCTGGTAATAAACGTTTTACTGCCGTTGACGACATATTCATCTGCCTGCCGCTCGGCTGTGGTTTGCAGACCGGCGACATCCGACCCTCCCTCGGGTTCGGTAATCGCCAGGGCCGCTATTTTCTCCCCTTTAATCACCGGTATAACAAAACGCGCGTTTTGCTCCTCGGTGCCGTGGCTGATAATAGGCGGCAGGGCAATATGCATCGATCCCAGACCGGCGGCAATCCCCCCCGATCCGGCGCGCATAATCTCTTCCCAGGCCACAATCTGAAAAAATATGTCTCCGGGCGTCCCACCCAATTCCTCCGGATAGCCGATTCCCAGCAGGTCGACGTCGCCGGCTTTCCTGTACAACTCACGCGGAAACGCCCCGGCCTCTTCCCACTCATCGACAAACGGGACAATTTCTTTATCTACAAAATCTTTGGCCGCCCGGCGAACCATGTCATGGGCACGGCCAAAGTACTCCTGAAAGTTGGATTGAGCGGTAAAATCAAAACTCATTGGCGGACTCTGCGGTAAAATGAATATAAAATCGAACGATCCTTTGAGAGTTGCTGATGAATAGCATGGTCTCGACTCAATGTCTATATCGAGAACTTCAGTTTTGATGAATTCGTAAAAAGTCGAATCCATCATGTGTTTGCTGTTTCGTGTTTGGTATATGGTAAAACACTTCGCACGTCATATCAAGATGTTATACCACTAAACACGAAACACCAAATACGAAACACTCTCGTAAACAGGTCATTTTTCGACTTTTTACGAGACTGTCAATCTTCAATCTTCATTTCCCTGGTATAGCGGGGGTTGGGTTTGTCTCCTCCAACTCGTAAAACCGGTCCAGATACTTTTTGTGGGCATCAAATGACCAGTGTTCATGCTGTACGACATCGGCAGCCGTTTGCCGTTCGCCCTTTACGATTGCCGCGATTAACTTTTCATGCTCAGCTAAATGCTGCTTTTCCCAATCTGCGAGATATCCCCGCCTGGGAAAATCATAGAGACGTTGCTTCAGAGGCCTGATGATTTTTTTCAGTGTATCATTATTCGATAGATTTAGAAAAACATCATGAAATTCAAGATTTAATTTGTAATAGACATCGAAATCCTCATGGGATAGCGCGTCAATCTGGGCGGCATTCAGTTGGTTCATCTTGTCAATATGAGCTTTCGCAAATTTATCAAAAACGGCTGTAACCACCGATGCTTCAAGCGATCCGATAATCTGGTATATATTTTTGATTTCCCGGCGCGTGAGCTTATTCACCAGGACGCCCCGCCGCGGCAATATGGAAACAAAACCCTCGACTTCAAGCTGTATGAGGGCATCGCGCAAGGGCGTTTTACTAATCCCCAAATTACGACTGATGGCGTTCAAATTTATAGACGAACCGGGAGTGAGCGAACCGGACTGCATTTCTTCGCGAAAATATTGATAAACCTGTTCGCGCAGCGAGGTAACATTCAGAATGCTGCCAGGGCTGCCCATCGCGGTTGGCCGGATGCGGTCGCCGAACGACGCGTCCTCCTCATGCAGCGGTTTAGGTTGTTTTTCGATCATGGAATTTCCTCAACCATGTTCTGGTAAAGTAAAATATTCTATCCCAGAGTTCCCCATCCTGCAGTTGCAGAGTTTACCTTAGACTCCGATGGGAATAATGGAGTGGTGGATTAATGGAATATTGGGAATCAAAAACGGATGTTGGTCTGATTTCATAGTATGATCCGAACCATCACCATAAAAATAGATCCAATTCCGCTGAACCCAGTACTCCAGCACTCCAGTATTCCATCATTCCGTGGCGTAGGTTCACAGCACAACCGAATATCTATGACCTGCTCTATAGGGTCAAGTATTCTGTGACAAAATAAGCAGTCTACATCCTGGGCCGCTGGTTATCCGGATCGTAAGGGGCGCGCAGATGCACGTTGGCCGGCACCAATTCGCCTTCGATCTCGATCGTATAATTACCTGCTAGGATCCAATCACGGCTGACGCCGTCATCGTTTCTCAGATACCCCATGCCCACCGGGCATCCCAGTTTGAAACCAAACGCTCCGGAAGTCAGCGCTTCCATAAACACACCGTTACGATACACCGGCTCACCGCCAACCAGCATCTTGCCGGTGTCCTCGAGGGTGAACATCACCAGTTTCCGGTTAAGAGGCTTTCCGCTCAGTTCCACCAACGCGTTTTTGCCTATAAAATCAGTTTTATCGAGATTTACGCCAAAGGCCAGGCCGGCTTCATCGGGTGTGTCATCGGGGGTAATATCGGACTCCCAGTGGCGATATCCCGTTTCGAGCCGCAGCGAATTTACCGCCTGCATACCAACCAGGCGCAGCCCCATTTTCTCACCTTCGGCCACCAGTGCATCGAACACCCCGGATGTGAACAGGGTCGGAATATAAAGCTCCCACCCCAGTTCACCGACATAGGACATCCTCAGCGCCCAGGGCCGGGCGTAGGCCACATCTATTTCTTTGGCCGTACCGTATGGAAACCCTTCGTTCGACAAATCGGCATCCGTCAGTTTTCTGAGCAGTTCCCTGGATCGGGGCCCCACGACCGCCAGCATGGCATACCCGTGGGTGACATCCGTGATCACGACATTGGCATCGACCGGAAAATGACGTTTGAAATAGTCATAATCGCGGACAGCCGTACCGGCTGCGGTGACGATGAAAAAGGTATCTTCACCAAAGCGGGTAACCGTGATATCTGTTTCGAAACCGCCTCGATCGTTTAGAACCGGTGTGTAAACGATCTTTCCGACCGGTACGTCCACATCATTGGCGCAAAGATACTGTAAAACGTTTTCCGCGTCCCCCCCTTGAATCAGAAATTTACCCATAGAGGTTAAATCATAAAGCCCGACGCCGTCGCGCACGGCAAGATGTTCCTGGGCCTGCCAGTCAAACCAACCGGGCCGCCCCCAGCCGTATTGGTGAACCGCCTCAATGCCCTCGGGCGCAAAACAGTCCGCCCGCTCCCAACCGGCGACCATGCTGAAGCAGGCGCCGTGCGACGCGAGCCGGTCATGGACCGGTGAGCATATCACAGGGCGCGCGGAGGTGCGCTGCCGGTTGGGATAATGATGTTCATACAGAACGCCGACCGACTCGATCACCCGGTCATGGAGATAGCGGGCGTTTTGCTGCCATGGAAAATAGCGCCGGATATCCACCGGCCACAACTGCTCTTCCGGATACCCCCGGTCTATCCATTGGGCCAATGCCCGGCCGACACCGGCCGCACTGGCAATCCCAACCGAATTCATCCCGCAGCCCAAAAAGAAATTTTTGACACCCGGTGCCTCGCCGATCAGAAAAGCGCAGTCGGGGGTAAAGCTTTCCGGCACCACGGACAGGTGCCGGATCTGGGCGGTTGCCATTGCCGGAAACCGCGCCAGGGCACAATCCATAAACACCTGCAGCTGATCCCAGTCTTCCTGCAGTTCCCGGTACATAAAATTTTCAGGTATGCCCTGCATGCCCCAGGGTTTGGCTACCGGCTCGAATCCGCCGAAAAGAATGCCGTCGCCTTCGGCTTTAAAGTAGGTATACCCGTCAAAATCGCGAATCGTCGGAAAATGCCGCTTCAGGCCTTCGATGGGCAGGGTCACCGCATGCATGTGTTCAGCGGCATGCAGCGGAACAGGGACATTGACCATACGGCCGACGTCCCGCCCCCACATGCCGGCGCAGTTCACGACGTGCTCGCAGGTCACCCGGCCCTGATCCGTAGCGACTCCGCCAATGGCCCCGTTTACCGTGTGGATCCCGGTGACCTTGGTGTTTTCCAATATTTTGGCCCCGCGCAGTTTTGCCCCTCTGGCCAGGGCCCGCGCGGTTTCTATGGGATTGGTGATACCGTCACCAGGCAGATAAAATGCACTGACCAGATCGTCGACTGCCATGCCGGGCACCAGATCCCTGGCTTCGGCGAGGCTGACTTCATGCATTTCAATGCCGAAGGCCCGGGCCATAGCAGCTCCGCGCAGATACTCCCGGCGTCGGTCAGCGGTCTGGCAGACCGACACCGAACCATTCTGCCGGAACCCGGTAGCCATGCCGGTTTCCGCCTCCAGGCCGCCATAGCATTCAAGGGCATATCGTGCCAGATTGGTCATTTCCTGATTTTGGCGCAGCTGCGCCAGCAGTCCGGCCGCGGCCCAGGTTGTCCCCGAGCCGATTTCTTTTCTTTCCAGCACCAGAACATCGGTCCAGCCGATTTTCGTCAAATGATAGGCAACGCTGCAGCCGACTATGCCGCCGCCGATTATTACCACCTGGGCCTGGGTTGGAAGTTGATTGGACATTACGATCCTCCTGAACCATGGCGATCAAATCCCAAATCACAAAACACAAATCTCAAACAAATTTCAATACACAATGAATCAAATTCAAAACGAGTTTGGATCATTGGTGCTTGGAATTTGGACATTGTTTGTTATTTGTTATTTGATACTTGGAATTTTTCGCCAAGGGGATTCAACGATACTTACACATTCCCGTCGACTTCACTAGAAATCTTTCGAAAGCAAAACTATAACTCCGTATACGAATCCGCAACCTCAAGGGCCTTGTCCATGATGGCGATGCCTTCGTCGATTTCATCCTTGGTCACGATCAAGGCCGGCGCCAGTGCGATAATGTTGCTGGGGTTGGCCGCCATGGCAATCATTCCCAACTCACCCAGCTTCTTGGCCACTTCCAGTTTGGGGTTCATCCCAGGACGAATTTTTGCTTCGACCGGCATGATGGGTACCCGGGTCTTTTTGTTTTTCACCAGTTCCAGTCCCACAAACAAGCCCAGACCGCGCACATCGCCCACGCAGGGATGCTTGTCCTGTAGTTCCAGGGCCTTTTCCAGAAGGTACTCGCCCATCTTCCGCGAATTTTCAATCAGATTGTCTTCCTGGTAGATCGGTATGACGGCCAGAGCGGCGGCGCAGCCGAGGGCATGGCCGGCATTGGTCGCTCCGTGGCTGAAAAACTGCTCCTTAAAACGATCGCCGATATGTTGGCGCACCACGGCCGCTCCCATCGGCACATAGGCGCACGATATGCCCTTGGCCAGGGTCATGATGTCCGGCACGACATCCCAGTGGTCCAGCGCAAACCATTTGCCGGTGCGGCCGAAACCGCTCATCACCTCGTCGGCAATCAGCAAAATACCCCACTTGTCACATATTTCTCTGAGCCGCGGGAAATATTCCGGCGGCGGCACGATGATGCCGTTGGCCCCGGTCACCGGTTCACAGATAATTCCGGCCACGAGATCGCTTCCGCCTTCCAATTCAATGACTTCGTCGATATACTTGACACACTGCACATCACAGTCCGGGTAGCTGAGCCCGAACATGCATCGATAGCAGTATGGCTGGGGCACGCTGACCAGATCGGTGCCGCCCAGAACCTGAATCCAGCTGCGGGCGTCCCCCGAGGACAGTGACATCGATGTCGCCGTACCCCCGTGATAGCTCCGATAGCGCGCCAGCATTTTGCGCCGTCCGGTATACTGGTGGCAAATCTTGACAGCCGCTTCATTGGCCTCGGTCCCGCCCAGGGTGATAAATGAACGCGAAAGATCACCCGGCGTCACTTCTGCCAGCATCTTCGCCAAAAGCGAGCGCGGTCTGGTGGAAAGGCTCGGGGCAAAGGAACAGAGGGTTTTGGCCTGTTCGATAATGGCTGCCACCACCCGCGGATCCTGGTGCCCGATGTTGTGATCGACAAAACAGGAACAGAAATCCAAACGCTCCCGGCCGTCTTCAGTGGTGAATCGTACGCCTCTTGCCGAAACCACCCGCAACGGCGCCTGCGCCGGCTGGTAGCACCAAGAATGAAAAAGATTGTCGACTTCATAGCCGTCCAGGTCTTCTTTTGACGCAGGGATGTTCCTTAAATTGATCATTCCAAACCTCCCACTTATTGTGTTAACACCCTGTCTTAAAAATTCTGCTTCTTAATCTGGCTCGGATTTCGATATTTGATTTTCGATATCCACCCGCTTTACGCATCAAGATATATGAAGGCCATCACATGGTTAAATAACAACATCCGCCAGCCCCAACCGCTCCAGCGTCTCCCGCGTCGGCACACCGTCTTTATTCCAGCCCCGGCGCGCATAGTACGCGTCCAGCATCTGTTGCAGCTCTTCGGGCTTCAGGCGCATCCCTTTGGAATTGCCGTCAGGAATCTCTTCATGCATGAAGCGGTAGGGCACGGTGTCGTCCTTGCGGCGCAGGCCCTCGCGGCAATTGAAACTGCGCTCCAGGTTATGAATACGGCAGCCGATCTCAGCCAGTTCGTCAAGGGTCAGATCCCATCCCACCGTACGATTGATGAGATCCACGTGATCCTGGCCCAGCCTGAATCCATATACCCCCTCACAGAAACTGCACATGATCATGGAATCCCGCACGGCGCTCCAGTCAGCCGTATCGTAGGCCATGCTGACTTTGCCGTCGGTGGAGCGTCTTTGCGCAGGATCAAGCCGGTATTCCAAGCTGGGCCGGGTGTCATGGTGGCTGCCGCCCCGGGTCGAGACGGCATAGCCGATTCCCATCACCTTGAGCGCGCGGGCCGAATGACCGGGAGGCTCCAGGCCCCGGATATGGCAGGCGAATCGGTCTGAGCCGCGGCCGATTTGTGCTGCCATGGCTTTCACGCCCTGGCCCAGCATTTTGCCAAAACCGTCCTGTCCGGCGACCAGATGAGCAGCGGCAATCAGCGCATCACCGTTGCCGAAAGAAAAATCGAGGCCGCCCGTATCCTTGGCGGTTAAAAGCCCCCGCTGGAAACACTCCATGGTAAATCCAACGGCGCCGCCCAGGGAGATCGTATCGATCCCATAGTCATCGCACAGACGGTCGGTTGCGATGATTTTATTCAGATCGTCGACGCCGCAGTTGGAACCTAGGGCAAAAAGAGTTTCGTACTCCGGCCCCTCGGTTACCACCGCCGGGTCGCGACTTGAACGCACCACCCGGGTGCATCCCCCTAAATTGCAGGCATAACAGGCCCAGATGCGCAGGCTGTGATCGGCCAGCAGACGTTCGCCGCTGATATTGTCCGCTTTGTCCCAGTTCTCGGTTTGCCAGTTGCGGGTGCCCAGTCCGCCCACGGCGTTAACCGGATTCACCAAAAACGGCGTCCCGACTTCGACAAATCCCTTCAAAGCCAGAAATTCGTCCTTGTTCTCCCGGTATCGTTTCAGCAGGCTCTTGATATCCGCCACCTGGACGTCCCGCGTTCCGCGGACGGCAACGGCCTTCAAATTTTTCGCTCCCATTACCGCCCCGGTGCCGCCTCTGCCCGCGGCCCGGCGTCCACCGATACAGCATGCCATGGACACCCGCTTTTCACCGGCCGGTCCGCAGCAGACCGTGCGAATATCGTTGCCCAGTTTTCGTTTTAGCCGCTCCTGCGCCTGCAGGGTCGTCATTCCCCAGAGATCCCCGGCTTCGATAAGCTCAACGGCGTCATCATCACAGAAGAGAACCACCGGATGCGGTGATTTGCCGGATATGACCAGCATATCCCGCCCGGATTGTTTGAGCCGCGCCCCCCATTCGCCGCCAAAATAACTGTCCATAAAATAGCCGGTCAGAGGCGATTTGGTGACAATGCCGGCGCGGCCGCTGCCATGCGCCAGCGTGCCGGTCACAGGGCCCGTGCAAAAAATCAGAACATTTTCTTCCCCCAAAGGATCGGCCCCGGCCGGGACCTTATCAATTAGGATCCTGGCGGCAAATCCGTTCCCGCCCAAGTATTTGCGCGCATATTTCTCATTAAAGGTCTCATTGCGAATTTTGCCCGTCGACAGATCCACATGGGTAATTTGACCCGCGTAACCCTTCATGCCGGCACCTCCTTAACCTGCAGTGCACCGCGAGGACAGGCCGCCACACACTGCTGGATTTTGCCGCCTTTGCACAGATCGCATTTAAATATATAGGAATAGTCAGGATAAACGAAGATAGCATCGTAGGGGCAGGCCGCCACACAATCCCGGCAACCGTCGCACTTGCTTTTGTCAAAGCGCACAATCCCCGTGCCCTCATCAACCGACAACGCCTCGCAGGGACAGGCCTTGACACACTCGGCCTCGGCCTCTTGCCGGCAAACGTGCATGCGAAAAGGCCCGTAGCATTCATCCTGCACCACCCGCAGATTGGCCTTCAAGGGATTGAACACGTTTTGCCAGGTGCCGGAACAGATCAACTGGCAATTCTGACACCCCACACAACGATCCTGATCAAAATCGATATACCGCATGGATCTTTTCCACCTTTCCTCAAATGCGGGTTGAATGGGTAACTCTAAAGGCACGAAACCCGCCCATAAAGTCGTTATTAGTTATTTGCTAATCGTTATTGGAATTGGCTGACAACCGGATCAAATATTTATGACATAATTGAAATTTTGAAAAAAATTTCATCTCTTTACAACTATTTAGCCAATAACTATTTAACAAATAACTATTAACCAATAACGGATAATCAATAACTGATGACACCTGTTTAGTTTTCAACTCGATTGAGATGAGAATATCATTCGCCGGTTAATTCTTTCTTGCCTTCGGGGAGGCCGGCCATATCGGGAAGTTTGAGCCGCTGAATTTTCCCCGAGGGTCCTTTGGGCAGTTCATCCATGACTTTAATGACTTTAGGGGTCTTGAACTCTCCCAACTCATCGCGGCAAAATTCTAGCAATTCCTCCTCCGTGCAGTCACAATCCGGCTTCAAAACGCAGCAGCACAGAATCTCCTGCCCGTACTCATCGTCGGGGATCCCCACGGCGGCGGCATCCTGCACGGCCGAGTGCTTGTACAAGGCTTCATCAATTTCGCGCGGCGCGATATTCTCACCGCCTTTGATGATCAGCTCTTTGATGCGGCCGGTGACAAACACGAACCCGTCCTCGTCCATGTAGCCCAGGTCACCGGTGTGCAGCCATCCGTCGTTTTCAAGGGCCGCGGCGGTTTGATCCGGTGCTTTGTAATAGCACTTCATCACATTGTCGCCCTTGATCATGATTTCCCCCTGGGTGCCGCAGGGAACTTCCCGGCCCGCCTCGTCAATGATTTTAGCGCGGTTCCCCACTGCCTGCCCCGGTGATCCGTACTTGCGCCGTGATGGTTCCACGGGATTTGAAAAAACCGGTGCCGCGGTCTCGGTCAGCCCCATGGTTTCAATGATGCTCACGTTGAATTTCTTTTCGAAGGCCTGGTGTAAAGACGGCGGCAAGGCCGATGAGGCCGAGCGGCCAAAGCGCAGCTGATCGAGATGATATCCTTTCCCGGCAACATCCGTTGAACTGTCCAAATAGGAGATAATCGTCGGCACCACACTGAACCAGGTGCATCGATAATCGGAAATGTACTGCCAGAAGTTCGCGCAACTGAACTTGTGTGGCATCACGACACTGCCGCCGCTGACAAGGGGGGTTACCGCCGTCACGACCTCGCCATTGATATGATAGAGGGGCAATGAGCAAAGTGCGCGATCTTGCGGTTTCAGTTCGTGCGCCAGAGCGGTGTATTGACCGCCGGCAACCATATTCTTATGCGAAAGAATGACCCCTTTGGGCAAACCGGTGGTACCGGACGTATACAGCAGCAGTGCATCGTCCTCCTCATCGAGGTCCGGCAGTCTAATCTCGGAGAGATCCGTGCCGGTCGCAAAGAGTCGCCGGTCATCGTTATCCATCCGGATCAGTTCAATGGGGCGATCGACAAGCTGTACCGCCTTTTCAAGCCGCTCCTGCTGGTCGATGGTGTAAAAAACCATCCGGGTGTCGGAGTGTTCGATCACGTATTCGAGCTGGGATGGCTGGGCCATCAGATTGAGCGGTGCCGCAACCAGGCCGGCATACATGGTGCCCAGAAAAATCTTGGCGGTCTGGTACCCGTTGGCGGCCATGAAAGATACTTTATCCCCTTTTTGCAGGCCTTTTTGATACAGGTGCCGGCCCAGTGCCATCGAATCGTTTTTAAGCTGCGCATAGGTCAAAGTCAGCCTGGGCTCCGGAGCAATCATGAAAACCTTGTCCGGCGCCTTTTCAGCTTGCAGATCGATATAATGTCTGATGGTTCGCACGGGCTTGGCTCCTGGTCCCTGCGGGAGTTATTAGTTATTGGTTATTCGTTATTGGTTATTCGTTATTGGTTTCCGGGTGTCGGGTGTCAGCGCAGCGCTGCAGCCGGCCAAACAAACGACCGATCAAATCGAAAAAGAAATTTTTGAACATCGAACATCGAACGCTCAACATCGAACGTCGAATATGGATGACACTACGCTTTGTCCTTTTTAATCAAAAAAGCTGGTTGCTGATTCAAATAATTTCGAATTGTCAATTCCATTCGCCTTTCATCAATCATCATTCAACATTCCAAAGAATGCGCACCATGCAATCCGCAATCCGCAATCTAAAATCCGCAATCGATTCACCCGCACCCCGCACCCCGCAACCGGCACCCCGCAC
>Ga0209454_1000365_pt1 | contig 23985 bp, 11 predicted proteins | sample WorMetHERISLAND1_2_FD_187400 | JGI IMG/M metagenome (GOLD analysis project Ga0209454, IMG submission 187400) | Marine gutless worms symbiont microbial communities from Max Planck institute for Marine Microbiology, Germany - Olavius geniculatus... | ecosystem: Host-associated > Annelida >... | reverse complement strand
CTATTTTGGCGTTCAAGGTCATTCAAGGTCACTGAATTCGGCGCCAATCGAGAACTGGTGTACGATTTCATATTAGTGATTAATAGTAACCTAGACCCTATCTTGCATCGTTACTGAGATAGAGCGGCTATTGGCCAAAAATTGCAAAATTCTGCCCACCCACTCTCATTTAGTGCTCTCGTTCGGGGTGACCCCCTTCAAATTATGGAAAGGCTTTACTGTTCCTGAAACTAGAGTCTTCCGGGCAGCCGATGGTCAAGATTTGGTGATCCTAGCTTGCACCGTTTCTGACTGATCCACCCGTGTGACAGATAGAGGGACAGACAGAATTGCGATGGCTAACACGCGCTGAAAGCAGTAGCTGCTTTCACGCGTAAAAATTGATCAAATTGCAAAATTTTATTTGTCTTGCTTACATTTCAGAGCACAACAAGTCGGCAGTCACAGACCATGCCATTTCTCTCAACCACATCATAGACCGGGACCACACCAAGGTTATTGACCGAGAAAGCAACAGGACGGACTAATGGTGGATCAGGGAAAAGAACAGAAAATACACATCAGTAAAGCAGTGTTGTGGGTAAAAAAAAGTAGGCAAGGCAAGAAGTTGCATTTTTCCAACAGACAATCCAAATTTCTGATGGAGAAGACAATGGGTGCTCAAAATTTCAATTTTGCCTTTAAATTTATCTGAAATGAACGTTTTTTCAGCAACAAATTTTGCAATTTTCCACAAATATTATCTGACAAAATTTTTTGACAGCCCAAATTTGAGGCAATTGCCAGAAATCATATTCTTAAGAAGCAGCAGAGGTGCTGTAAAGTCAACATAATATGACAAATTTAAAGAATACATTGCGAATAACTGAATCGTCAGTGTCTGTGTGGGTAACTGGGATGCCACCAGTGCAGAATGCGGGCCGAGATGAACGGATGAAACTGAGCCGGTACGGAGCCAGCGACGTCCGATCTACTGTGGGACTCAATGTACTCCGAGCAGAACGTGAGATGCAGTGACTGCGTGAATATGCTGCCCGTTACCGATGCTTTGATCAACACCTGATAGAGAATAATGCATCAACACCAGATACAATACACTGTGTCTCAAAAAACCGTGCCACTCTTACTTTTTGAATAACTTTGTGAAACACTGGCCAATATTGTTAATTTTTGGCAGAAAAATCAGGAAACAACTCGACGTAAATGACTCTAGTTTTACCCAACTCACTTTAATGCTGTTGCTACACTACCCTGTAAATTTCATAAGTTGTAGTTTGGCCATTTACAACAATGAATTCCTACTGGATAGCACACGTGTCGGCTCAGAAATGATTAACTGAATAGCGACTAACATGAGTAATGTTATTATCTATCAAAAAGTCACTCATGTCTCATCACATCATTTTTATTACAGCATGTGCTCAAAATGTCCTCCTTCAGCACAAATGGAAGTGGTAGACGTTGACACCAGTTGCCGACAGCACGTTCAATAACCGCTGACACAGAGCGGCTCACTCACTGTTGATGCATCATTTCACTTCGTCGATGAATGGTCTTAAAATGAATATGATTACTGTAAATTGAATTACAGATTTTCAATGACTTTGTGGTCTCTGTTTTTTTTCTGAGCCAATGCATGCACTATCCAGTATGAATTCATTGCTGTAAAGGGCCAAACTGCAACTTCTGCATTTCACAAGATAATATAGCGACAGTATTAAGATGAGGTGGCAAAAACTATAGTCAAAATCAGACTGTGTTTTACGGAGTTATTCCAAAAAAGCGGTGCAGTTTTTTTGAGACACAATGCACCTCGGCGCTATACAAATGTGTTTTGATTGATTGATTGATTTGATAATCAACAACGATGAACATTTTGCAACCAACCATGCAATAATGCGATGAAATGCAATGACCATGTGATACAATAGAATGTAAGCAGCAAACACGAAGAGTGCATATCGAAAGATATAGACTATACTGAAATGCAATGTCAACCAACTATACAACATCACATCAAATGAGTCATATACCTTCTAGATAACTTCATTTGGCTTAATACGAATAACAGATCAATACAACTATAATAATCGAAAATCGTGTTACCCTAAATACATAGATAAATCCATAGATAACACACCTGGCCCATCACTAATGGCAGAGGCAGAAAATGAGGCGTGGTGATGATTAGTATAACACATCGCTCATCAGGGTTGTGTAAAACGTCAGACGGAGACAGAAGACCGTTGGCTGAGGTCCCACGCTTCACAGACAGCGGACAGTTGAGTCGACCAGAGCCGCAACGAAACTTGAAGTAGAATTTCCAGTTGGGTTTTCCCGCACGCTCCTCGCATTGGACACAGCGCAGTCCGATGAGTTTCTGTGGGTCAGACTGGGACAATGCTCGGACCACGACTCGCTCAGAGAGCAGTGGATAGACATGGAACAAGGCGCGAATGACTCGAGTACGTAGTCCATGGGGTCGATGTTCAACAGCAAAGGACTGCAAAGATAATGGCAGCAGAGAGTTGCTGCTGTGACAATATCTGCACACAGAGAACAAAACAATTTCCTAAAAAATACAAGAAATAAAAATGACAATATTTGCATCTAAATGAAACAAGGATGATGTTGCACAGTGCAAGACTGCAATAATGGCAGCAGCACAGAATTAAGAGCTAAGACACATCACCTACACAGATGGAACAACAATAAGTTATAAAAACACCTTTGAAACATAATATATCAGAAGTAATGTTTCTCATTTATTTTTTAAATATTTTAATCATATCAGAAAAGAAAGAAAATAAACACTGCTTGTCTGTACAGTTCAGGGTTCTCAATCGTAGCAACTATGTTGGGGTCTCGTCTGCCTCGTAAAATGACATTTGGACAAAAAATACATACATCATGTCACTGCCAATATTTTATGCCATCATGTGCTTAACCTTAATCCTGATCCAAAATGTATCTACAGACTGACTATTCAAAATATATTAATATATGCATGCAGTGTCTATGAAAACATATCAGCTCAATTTGTAAAATGAGAATCAATAGCAAGCAGACCTGCGATACAGACAGAGCCAAAATCTAGCCGAGTGAACGACAGAATGAGTGTCATGGCAGATACATGCAAACGTCCGCACGTCCTCTGGGGCTATGAAGCCGCCTATCAAGTACCACAGGTCGACCGGGTAGACCAGACCATCTTCACCAGCTGGTCTCCTCGTTGGCTTTGATCCATTCTGTTGGTGTTTTGATGCTGATCGTTGCTTAACAGGCGTGAAGCCATTACCTAATCAAAGACAACGACACATTACAGCTAGATAGTGCACTGCAGAATAGTGCTGATTCGATATCAGGATTTCAATTTTGGTATGATATCAATACGATATTTTACAAAATATTGCGATATCGATATCTATATTTTTAAATAATAAGTATGTAAATCTTATACAAGCATAAGAATAAGAAGTGAACATTGAGCAAGGCAGTATTCTTTATTTAGAAGATAAAAATGTGCTGATAGATGAAATTATATTACGACTGTTTTTAAATTACGACACCATTAACTCGTCCCATTTGTAATCTCTTTCCAGTCACGCAGTGTAGTGAAGAAACTGAAGGACATATCACGATATTTTTGAATATTGCGATATATTGAAAAAATCTATATTTTTTTCAACCATACGATATGATATATCAAAAATGATATATCGATATTTTCGACATATCAAATCATCACTACTGCAGAGCCAACGGCTGCCCTATATGGGCAATTTTTTGTCATTCATGGACCAAAGTTCACAAAATTAACTCACAGGACTTTACCTAGGAAAAATCGTAGTTTACAACACTGTTTTCCGACTGTCAATATTTTGTTCTGTTCCAGAGATATTATTGTGATTAAAATTTAATGTCATTGAAAATTGAGCCAAATTTTGGATGCTTAATAACCAGTAACTTCCAAACAGGTTAAATAATAGTACCACAAGAATGACTTTTTTCTAATATCAAGAGTCAATTGCTAGTGCTACGCCTGTCGCTTGTAGCCCTCTCATCTGAGGTTTTCGGGTACTTTAAAAATGTGCTTAAAACTAGAAAACGTAGCTTTATCATTGAGCCAGGCACATTCTACTCTACACACATCGATGTAACAGCAAGACACCATCATCAAAAGCTGTCTTCATTATTTCCTACCGAGGATGTGATGTGATCACTGATGTTTACTTATTCATTTATGTGTTGATTTGTTTGTTAGCAGAACTGCACAAAAAGTTATTTGGCTAAAAATTTCCAGGCAAAGTTTGACGTGACACAACCAACTGAGAGTCAATTAGATTTTGGTTGTGACCTAAATTAGCATCTGGACCCAGCGTAGAGCCCACAGTTCTCCGTGGGCCATGGAATTTCGAGCCAAGCTGTGGAATTTTCTCTTCGCCGAGAAATTTCCATATTTCTGCTGAATTTCGTAGAATTTTACAGAAATTAAAAATTCACTGGCAATTAGTATAATATTTGACTTAACATATTTTTGTCACAAAAAAATCAAACTGAACTGGCAAAAGCTGTGGGCCCTACTAATAGCTATTGCAATATGGCACAATCGTAAATAAATGCAACACAACTTGACAGATAAAGCAAAAAAAATATACATAATTTTCTTTGTACGTTAGTAGCATAACTCAGCACAATGTTACAATGCCAGTTGGCCCTTCCAAAAGTAAAGTTTTTGAACAAGACAGAGCTCAGTTAACTTACAAATTAAAGGCTGCAGTGAGCTGCAGAATTTGGATAATTTTGCCGCGGTGAGCTGTTGAATTTTACATGGATTGTCCTGCAAAATTTTCCGCATTAAACTGTAGGCTCTATTGCTCACCAGTGGCAAATAGGGAAACGTCTGCAGAAAGCAACGTAACACTGGCAGGGGATTGCGTTCTTTGACTGTCCTTCTAACAGAGTCTGTATTCATTAATACTTGCCTGCTATTGATAGATCAACTTCATCATCATCTTCATCACTGACATCGTGAGCATTACCAGTTGATGATGTCAGCCAAGACTGATGCATCACTGAATGGCCACGTAGTTCTTTTGCTACAATGACACAAACATATAGGCACATATCAAACAATTTAATTGAATAATAACTCAGAATTTGAGGCCAGGCCCAAAACAAGGCCATAAGTCCAATTGTGATTAGGTTTCTTGGTCTATGACTGTTGAATTGCCAAGCTGTCAACTGCGAATGTGGTAAAATGCCCCGATCCCAAAGCCCCCCCCCAACGTATCTTACTGAAATTTGAAATTTACATTCAATTTTAAGGAATCGAACTGACAAATGCATGTGAAAAATAAAAAGTGTCATGATCTTCTACATAATGTTGAAATTAAAAAAAACTGCTACCACTCAATAGTAACTAGCCAAACATGCCTGTGTTAGCTGAAATCCTACCCTAAGAACATTTTAAAATCCAAGACAACTTTTTTAAAAATTCCACCAGTCATACAAACGCCAAAATCACTATTAATCTCAAAGTGTTAATTTTTTAAATAGAACAGTTATAGTCATATGACTCCAGTAAATATGCAGTCGAAAGTAGATTTTGGTGACATTAAAATGTCACACATTTATCACGTTCAGATGCAAATTCTCAATTATTAACACATGTTACCAAATCACGATTAACAATGCATCAGATATCGAATGGCTTTCAAGTTATTGGGCTACTATCAGGTTCACAGTTAGGGTTAGGAACAGGTATAGAGTTAGCAACAGAAATGGTAAATAATGACAAAAGCAACAAGCCATGGAACAGATAACCTAAAATAACTAAGATACTATACCACACAGTCAATTATTACATCATGTCTGCAAACTGACAGTCAATAATAAACCGTCACAGACTAACCCTCTGTTCGCCAGGCATTTGTGGCAGCCTTCTGAAGTCGACCAGATGGTCTTGTTTTGCAATGAGTAACGGATGCACTAACAACGTTACTTCCTTTGTGAGGGTCAGCATAGTCGTAGACTGTAAAATCTGATCAAACACAATCACAAATGTGACACAAATGCAACAAAAAACCTCATTTCAACATACTTAAAAAAAACCTTAAAATGCACACAGCATCAAGTAAATAATTAGCCACACATAAACATATTGTCCTGATCAAATGTTCAACTGACATAGTTTGTCTCCAGTTGAAGTAAAATACAAGTTAAAATTAATGTAACAATACGAAACAGACAAAGAGTTATACTTTTCAATGACAACACTAAAAACTAGTTGTGACAGTACTGCAAACAAGATGTTGAAGAAGCAAATGATTTTATCAAAGCTAACTAGAAATTTGGGGCAAAGCCCAACGCGAGTCCACCTGACGCCCTAAGTCCAATTGGGGAGCAAATTTGAAGTTTGTGAAATTACCCCGGTGGCAAAATCACATGGCCCGAACTCAAATGCATTAGTATATGCAGAACGCGCAATGTTGACATAGGATGGGTCAATATGCACACCTATAACGTTTTTGTTAGTAGACCAAATTTCACAAATTTTTTGTGCTCAATGTGGGATGAATTGCCCTTGATAACACCATTGACCACTTGTCAATATCTCTATGTGTTCCAGAGATATTTGTGGTCAATCTCAAAAGTTGTCATAAATTGCACCAAATTTTGGACGTTTTTTGCCCTCCAAAATTTCAAGGGGACAGCATCCCCCAAAAGTTGTACCCGTGTTAACACCCCAACCTAGAGGCACGTCACGTGGCAAAGTATCATGGGGCTACTCTCACTACTGGCAAAGTTATAGAGGTGCATTTACTAAATTTCAAGCCAATTTTTGACCCCCCCTCTTTGAAAAAAATTGTAAGGGGGACCCCCGTCCCCGGAGGGGGGTGCGCTAGCAAGACTTGGTCATTCTCTCGTGCACGTAAATATTTGGAGCGCAGCACCCCATAGGGGCCAAAATATGGTATTCCGAAAAAGTCGATTTAGGTGGTACGATTTCACATCGAGATCTCTAAGGCTACTGGACCAAACTTCACCGGACTTGTTTCGCCTAACGCGGGAGAAATCGCAGTAGATCAAATATTTGTCCAATTCTGAATATCTTCATCCGTTCCAAAGATATTCGCCGAACTTCAAAGTTGTCCAAAATCGGGGAGGCATTATAAAATTCAGCCTAGTTACTGACCACCGTGCAAAATTTCACGCCGATCGGCCGATGCATCTCGGAGATCTCGCATCAAAAATTTTTTTTAAAACATCTGCATTAAAATGTAAGTATGCTCCTACAAGCTATCGCTTCCGAGCAGACTAAAAGAAAAACAAGTTATGGTTTTCACTGACGGTTCAGTTTGCAGTGGCACAGTTGGTTGTGGGGCATGTGCAGCAGTTGTGATTCCACTTGGTGAAGGTGTTGTTGTAACAGACAGCAAAGCTGTTGCAATGAAGACAAATTCAGTTGCATGTGAATTTGAAGGTGTTCTTCTAGGCATAAAACTTAATTTGGACTTTTTCCGTGTGGCAGGTTACAGAAGAAGTAGAGAGTGTGCTTACATTTTCAGTGATTGTGCTTATGTGATTGAATCAGTCATAAATAGGAACTGCATTAGAGAACATTCAGAACTATTTGAAAAACTTGTCAGTTTGGAGGAAGAACTTACAATGATGAATATTGATGCTTTCCTTGTTTGGATACCTGGACATTCTGGAATTCAATGTAACAACATGGTTGATTCTATTGCCAAGGACACAGCACATTAAATTTATGCAGGAATATTGTATGCTTCAAATACTGTCACTTTTGCAGATGGAGTCAAAGTCTCAGTAGAGATTGCTCAGAAATCACGGCAATTCAAGTAGAATAATGATATGTCACTGGTAATTATACCAGACAGCTTATACCGAGAGTTGGAGTTAAGATTCATTTACCTGAAGAGAGAAGTGTTGTTATTTCTTACATTTCTCATTATTACACAATGTTGAAAGATGTTGAAAGAAGATACATACAGAACAGGACTTTCTGACACTCCAGTTTGTGAATATGGTAATAACAGAGAATCTGCAGAACACTATTTGTTACATTGTACCAGACATCATAAAGCTAGAAGTGAATTGAGAGATGCTGTTGATGACATATTAGAATCGGTGAAAGAAGAAAAACATCTGACAGAGAGATTGTTATTGGCACCTTATTATCAGTCAGAAAATATCAACAGAAAGCAAGACAGACATATAAAGGAAGCACTTTTCAGTTCATTACAAATACTCATAGGAAGCTTTAACTTTTGCACTATCAACACTAGTTTCTGGTTGTCTTCACTTGACAATAGATATTTTCACAGTTCAGTAATTTTGATAGTAGAATTAACGTCAGAAGATTTTACTTTGACGTTTTATCAGCGTTTCTACTCGGAGATCGACCAAGAAGTTAATCGACGCGTTTCGGCCGTACTAGATACAAGAAGACTGCAAACTTGCGACTACTAGACTACTCAATCTACGCATCAAACTTCTTCTTTAAGCCTTCTATAATTCTAGTTACATCAAAAAATATAAAATGATACTGTAATATTGTTTTATGTAGTTACAACGACTAAGATTTAGTAAATTTTGACGACGCTGAGCGCTTGGACAAACTGCCACGCCCACCGGACGAGTTAAAAGTGAAAAACTAACCTGATTTTGTACTAAGACGGTTGGCGTGCTGCTCCAATTTCGTGTTCAACTTTTTTGCCCTTCTTGGCATCTTGAGACAACCCCTGATATCTGTTAACTACCATAATAATTATAGAAAGTGATGAAATCAAAAGTAAACAATCCACCAGGCTCGGATGCCATGTTTACATAGAAGTTTATTCACGTTAACATTTTTACGCGCGAAAGCAGAATGCTTCGCGCGTTTTAGCCATCGTCTGGGCGTCTGTCCGTCCGTCCTTTAAACTAAGCCCAACCCTAACTATAAACTCGAACACTAACCATAGCCCTAACCCTAATAAAAAATAATTAATCCTACTGCATTACGTAGGCTTATAGCACTTGTGACCCCTCGCAAATCTGTTTGCACATACACAATGATACATTCAGATCAGCGATGTGAAATAAGGTGTGTAAAAATTGATAGACTCAGATCGCCGATCTGAACGTATAATTAGCGATATAAATAAGTTAAAAAATAATGACGCGTACAAAGAGATAAAACTGACCTAACCAACAATTGACTATTGGTCATTGGTTGCTCGTACGTGCGCCTAGTTACGTAGTCACTGACGCCGTTAGACGGTGCCTACTGTAATGCATTGCTGCTTTACCATTGCTCAGTTTGTCGAGAATTACAACAAGTCAGTTCAGTTGAGTCACGTCGCTCTGTACTCACCTTAAGGTATATGTTCGTTTATTAATTTTGTTCAATTAATACTACTGATTAATGAGAATAAAAGGCATAATAAAAAATGAAATGAAACAAAGTAAGCGACAGAAGCACGCCTAACTATTAAGTCATTGCTGTTAGTTAATACGAAAGCCTTAAAACTTATGATGGGATTAAACCTAATAATAAAGGAAAACAATATGATTCCACTATCTTTTTAGCCACATTTCCCTATGTAGACTAGCCATCAAATATTCCCTAAATATAATGTATACCACTTTCAAGGCTACCAGCTTTTCTTTTACTTCTTCACTTCATTAACTGTACTTATCCTACAGTATATAATGGTATAAGAATTTCCTTATCGGCATAATGGTCGCGGTGAGGTTTTATTCCAGCAGCACCGAATGTAAAACCTAGAAACTGCTGTACTGATGATGAACCGGTTGTAATAATAAAAGTCTTGTGCTGACAATCTGCAATGATCTTAAACCAAGTAGAAAATAAGAACACAGTACACATGAGTAGCCTAAGTTGATCACCACAGTTTTACTGTATACAATGCAGACGAGACGTGCAGAAACCACGAGCATTGCAGCAACACTTAAGCAGCAACAGCAGCAGTGCGAGACAAAACAAGAGAGTCGACAGACAACAAATGCATACTAAACGTCATCACTTTGATATATCAAACTATTGCAAAACACAAGAAACTTTGAGAACAACAACCATCATGCTAGATCACCAGCGAGGACCGAACAATATCTCAATGCTAAGACTTAATCACAAATCAGTTTACTGCTAACAAATTCAGCAGAGTTCTGTTAATATAGCTTAACCAAAAGAAGACAATAATTTCTTTGAGCATAGATAATGGGCCCTACAGAAATAGTTTGACCCAACATAGAACTCATTGCCAGCTGTGCTGCAAGTGGTAGAATACCATGAACAGTTCAAAATGCAACTAAAAACACATTTATTTGACCGAAACTGCGGCCCTTGGTAACTTCATGCTTTTGGGCATCGTGTTATTATTGTTATTAGAGCGTCATATTCAGCAATTCTGTCACCGATGTTATTGTGTGCTATCTAAATTTATTATTATTTACTTAGCGACTTTGCCTAAAACAGAGTCGTAGTAAGTTATTACACAAAATAACTCAGCATCAAGAAAAGTCGCGGACAAAAATGCAAACAGGCTGAAAGACCAACAATGCTACAGACTGTCACGCTAACAGCCCATCAGAATAACATAACAAAATATTGAAAACACAACAACAGAAACCAACGATACCATTCGCTTCGACGCTAAATAAATGAGAGCAAAATACTACATTTGCGAGAGGGAGTGAGTGAGTAGGGTTTATGCAACAGTAATCGCAGTTCTAATAATCTTTCCTGTTATCCTCCAGACAGTCATCAACCTTAGAATGCTGTATAATGGGAAACAAGGAGACAAATCCCGAAGTCCAAGAGACACGAGTGCAACATCAAACCTAAGCCAAAATTTAACAATCATGCAACCCAAATGAACATCTAATGCTAAACAGAACTAAATCAACGCTGTCCTCTATACAGATGCCACATCACAGTAACAAAGAACTCGACGAAGTCTATGAGAATACAATTAACTGGAGAACTAAGATTCCAGACTGTTTCATCAGACAACTGATCATTACAGATGGACCACTGCTCGCCAGTCTCTGACGTCGTCTTCCAACAGCATCTGCGTTTGGCTAGCAGTCACCAACTTTCTGTGCCACGTCATCGGCTCAGCACCTACGGCCGTCGGGCGTTTTCTGTTGCCGGACCAACTGTCTGGAACTCACTGTCTGATGACTTACGTGATCCGGAATGTTCTGGAAACATTTTCAGACAGTTGCTAAAAACTTTTTTGTTTTCACAGTACTAGTGTGTTCAGCGCATTAGAGGTTCTGACGACAATGCGCTATATAAATTTACATTTGACATTTGACAGATAATATGTCACAAAGCTGATTAATTACTGATTCATCAGTCGATCGGAATGCATGCTGTCCTTGGCCACAGAAACACAATTAATAACTGATTAATTAACTCAAAAATCGGGTAAACAACCTTTGTATCTGGCACAGAACAGTACCAATGAGAGAAAAACAGAAAACATTTGACAATGACGTTGCCAGTACAACAATGTGACATGATTTTACTTCCACCAAAAATAGGTGATACAGTTTCGAGCATGTTCACTAAATTCTACAACATTACGAACAGATTTTAAGGACCATAAGATTAGATGTTGGCAGCAATCCAGATCCAGGAACTTTTTATTTAATCGACGCAGCAGCTGTATTAAGCATGAAATAATCACCAGGTGGCAGCATTATTCTTGGCAGAAGTTTTAAGATCTTTGATTGCTTCTAGTTAGGTATATGTTGGTTATGTACATTGCATCAGGCTAGGAAATGCATAAAGCCAAATTTCACAAAACTGGAAAAAAGCAGCCAATGCTGAAATAGAACATTTGACTGCAAGATAGAAACCAAGCCTGAAGCACATCACAATAATAATGAAAAAAATCCTGGGAAGACTTTTAGGGACACTCTAACACTAACCAAAAGATGTTACAGAGAAAGTAATGCAAAAACAAACAGCAGTAAGTCCCACTTATGACAAAAATATACCAAAATTTAAGATGTGCTCAAGAGGAATTTCACAAAAATGATTTCCGATAGCACACTTGGCCCTCGAAACCCCACTTTCTGATAACGATATACAGACATAGATACGAACACACAGCATAGATTATAAACAAAAACACTGTGCATTATATAACTGATCGAACACATGCAATCACACTCTGTTACTGCTGATGTGTATGAATACTGTTTTCTGTATCATTCAACAAGACCAAATACATCAAGTGCACTGCTGTTTAGAGGGCTGCACCGTAATGATTTGATGTAGTGTGGAATTAGATGTAATATTTGCTACTAATTACTGTGTGTCAAATTTGAAGCATTGAAATTCAAACCTCCATATCAGTGATGTGATTTTTTTCGACCAATTTATTTAAAGGCTGTTTCTCTCTGCCAACGTATTTCAATGCTCAGGCCCGATAAAATTGCCCACTTTCATTTTTCAACAACCTTATCAATGTAGCATACTAAATTGCCGGCTGATAGTTAATAGTTTTTATTTGTATGCACTGTACTCAAGTTATCCTGCGTATGAATCAGGGTAACATGTAAGGCTATAATATTGCTAACATATTGCCTCTGTAAACCATATTTTGGAACACTTAAGTCAACAAAACATAGAGTGCTTCACAGAAAGTTTTAATAAAAGCTGAATGGGGACAGAATTGACAAAAGTAACTTAAGATGAAGAAATCTAGTTAAAGAGAGAGAGATGGAACGAATGGTTGACGAATAAAAAATAGCGGACATCTGTCGCCATGCAGCCCTCTAACGCTTGACCTAGCACGAACATCTGCAGACAGACAGACGACCAAGCCAGCAGAAATTTTAAAGCATAAATAAATGCCGCATAGCAACCAACTAGAACCTACCTACCCATCGACTAACGAACAAAGATCATTGCATCACAAATAAACACTGCGGCAGCAACGCACCATGCCATCCTGTCCGGTCATGTCAGTATTTACACGCGTACAAATGTTTGTTCGTCTGCTGACTGACTGACAAGATGCATCATATATGTACATTGCAGAGGACAAACTGACTTAATAACAGACACCAGAAAAATCCATGGACCAATTAGCCATTATAGAAGTGTCCAATAGACATCACCCTTAAATACTACTGCCATTAGTTTATCAGCTCTCAACTATTTTTTGTCGTAATCTTTGTCAGAAAAATCGTAGCAGAAATTGACAACAGGATTGCTAACACATTGCCTCTTAAAGCTACACATTAGGAACACCAAGTCAACAACACATATGCTGTTTTACGGAAGATTTCGATAAAGGCTGGATGGAGACAGAATTGACAAGAGTTAGTAAAAATAGAGAAATCCAGATATGGTTGGTTTGGGGCAGACATTCCGGAAGGCCACCAAAAACCTGCTTCAGATGATAACACTTACCAAACACCAAACTAAGTCTCTTAACACTAACCATAACCTTAACTCTTGGAATGGCAGGTCGACACCATACAGGTAGCCCACCAGATGTTTTTTATGCAACTGCATTACCTCATAAAACCAGTCAGTCAGAGTAAGAGAGTGAGTCTAACAGCACATGAGAGGCCATTTCGTAGCATAAAGATAAATCCTCGCTTACCACTGACCAATAATGTGATTGGCATTTGAGATCACACAAAGGTCACAGATGAAATTTAATATCACCTGCTCAAAATGTGCATAATTTCATGTATTTAAGTGTAAAGACGTTGCAGATTTACAAAGGACAAAGTTGCAGGTACGCTGTGGCCCAGTCTTGCTGCTGCAAATCTCCTCTGGCATATAACAGTTAACTTTCGAGACAATCATTAAAATTAGTGGCACCAGACTTCACTAAACTTATTTCGGCTGGGGCTACACCCCAGTTTATAGCACTCCCCCATAACCTCCAGTTGGATATAAGACGGCTTACTTCTAAGGAAAGGGAAGAAAGAGAAGGGAAGGAGATGGAAACAAAGGGAAAGAGCAGGTAAAAGATAAAAAGAAAGAGCTAAAAAAAGTTCAGTGACCTACTTTTGACTGATTTAACCGTAGATTCTGAACAGTGGCGGATCCAGAAATTCAGAATGGGGTCCGGGGAGGGAGGGTGTGCCCCTTTCCAGAAAATATCTGAAAAATTTATGCCGTAATAATGAATTTTCGTGCAAAATTTTCACTTGTATTAAAATGCATCCAGTCAACAGGGGAGGGGGGTTCAGCCACCCTCCCACCCCTTGAATCCACCAATGATTCTGAGCCGATATTAATTACAGAGACAGCCACAAGCCAATGACACCACAACTTAAACCAATAGCAGCGCAGCCGCTGCAGACCAAGAGAAGCTTTAGAATGACTAAACACAACGTCTGCCTCCGCAAGTCAGCATTTGAATGATGACATATGATGATAATGTACAATGTACACGTTTAACAGAAACAGATAAAATCACAGTCGCACGTACGCAGTGTACGTATCATGGGTAAATGCACTAGTGACGAGCCAACGCCAGTAATCAAATATTTGAATTTATATCACCAATGAATTAGTGACGAGCCAAACAATAAGACTGATTGTTTGAATTCATGTCACATCTAGTGCTGCCGCTAGTGACTATTTCACTAGTCGACTAGTCCTTGGCTATTAAGTGGAGTTCGCTGCCAACATGCAAAAAAAACATAATTTGCAATTTCAAAACATCAAGTAAGCTCCGTCTAGATTCTATACAGCAGTGTTATTGTTGCATCTTTAATTTATTTACCTTATAACATGAAACTTCTCAACAGAAGCTGAATTAAAAAGGAAATGATGAAACAAAATTCAAACATCATAGAATTACTGACAAACATCATAGCCAGGAATTCAATCTTATATTAACATGTCCACTGGATGTTACTGCCTGAAGTCAAAATATACTTGTATAGAGTCACAGTAACGGACAGTAGTGTTGCTAATATCAACTATTTCATTAGTCGATTAACAATTTTTCTTCAAAATATCAACTGGTCAACCATTAGTCGACTAGTTTATTACCGGAGGACAATTTGACAGCAGCACTAGCGACATCGAGGTAAACTGAGCTGAATGGATCGGTGAAGAGTTTATGCTGTCAGCAATCAGATGAACCAGTGCAGACAGACAGGCTTCATGCTGGGATGACGTTCATATTGATATCGGCATTGAGAATTCTACATACATACAAACAATGAATCAATCAATGGATAAATCTATCAATGCATCTATCAGATAACATGGTCAACCGTGAGTGAGTGAGTAGGGTTTAGCATCCCACCCGACACAATATAAGTCATTTCGAGGACTGCTTTCCAGGCAATGCGCATACACATAAGAACAAAATAGAAAGTTTAACCTCAACAGAACTAACCATGATAAAATCTTTTAAAAACTAATATAACTAAAAAAATACATTAGCCAGTGCCATAAAACTGTGTGGACGTCCGCCAAACTATACACTACGTTTAATGAGCAATGCTGACCCTACATCTTGACACTTTTTGACATACCAGTTATTCCTGGCCTGCGGAACACTCACGCCAATTTTGGATTTTCTGCACCTATTAGTTTTTGAATTATCAACCCATATAGGAAAAATGGATGAGAAAGACTCATAATTTAGCTTATTAAAACGTTAAATCAATACACATGAATACAATACACTAATATACTTGTGTCACAATGCCTGCTAAAGGTCAAATTCCATTATGCCGACTTTCCATGGAAAAAATCACAGACACAAACCATCTTGACACGTCAAATGCTTGCAACAAAGTCCTTGACTGATCCACGGCAAACCCGTTTGTGTCGCTCGAATACAATTTAGTCCGTTACAAAACACGGGAAAAGTCGGCGAAAAAGTCCAGACACAAATCAAGAAAATCAGCACAAAGTTGGCATGATGGGGTTTGGGTTTTAAAAACATGCAGTGTTCACAAGAACTGTATCTAAGCTGAGCAGATAAAAAGATCAAATAGCCGAAGAATGTTTAAATGCATCTGCAGTTGCATGATATACAGTTTAATACAATCTGAACGTTAAGAGAGAAGATGCAGTAAAAATTATCCACACTATTCTGTCTCCAGATTGGTTGCTGCTGAGATTAAATGTTGCCTCTTGGTCTCAACGTCAATGCCATTAATGTGATTGACTGCAGCATCTCAATCTCTACGCAGGGCAAAAGTGCTGTTTACGGCTGCAATGATAACAACTATTATGTTACTAAACCTAATTAACAATGTTCACCAGAATTCTAACAAAGCCAACAGATTTAGCCTACTCAAAGTATGTTTATTGATAAGAAATTGGCATACACTTCTGAGACTACTTGTAATATTATTAATGACATAAAATTTGTAAAAGTTTCAAACCTTACCCATTTCTAGTGTTCAGTTTAACTACCTGAAAACACATTAGCAAATATATCATTAAATGTACAACAAGTATTAACACAAATTATGAAAATTAAAATGTCAACAAGATGTAATTTACAGATATCAAATCAGTTTTACTGAGTTGGTTTACTTGAGTTAACAATCCTAGCAATAAATGATGCTAAAATAAACCAGTCATCAATCAGTTCATTATAAATCTATGATTCATAGTTTATCTATGTTAAGTTTCATGTTTTAAAGACACAAAATTCAGATAAGACACACAAAAACACATGTAGCACAGAATAATAATAAATATACTAGAAACTAAAATTAAATTAATGAAAAATGAAACTGAGACTGACTTAGACTTCATGACAGGTGGCTTGAGGTAATCGTCCTGTGACAATGCCATGACATCCGGCCGATCTTCTTTACGATACGTCAGACACAGCCGGATGAAGCTCTACAAGTTACACAAACAACTCATGATAACAACAGATACCAATGCTCCATCAGAATGTAGAAAAAAATAAACAAAAAACATGCTTAATCAACAGCATTTCAGATCAAATGAGATAAATGAATACCAAATTCAGCAAAGAATCATTTCACTGAATGTCATCGTCAGTGGATGGATGTAAGCATCTTTCGTGGCTGGCTGTACAAATGCTGCAAAAGCACTAAACGAAAACATCACTAACCTTGGCATCTGAGATGAATTATTTACAGAAAAATCACAAAATGACCCATCATTAGCTTAGGCTTTTGAACAGATTTTTATGAAATCAAGACATTCGTTTCAAGAGAATGACCCTATGACAAGTACCTTGGTTTTCGAGCTGAATTATCTAGAGAAACATCACAAAATGACCCATCACTACCAACCTTGGCTTCTGAGCTGACAGGCGGCTTGTTTGGAAACTCGACGTCAGTGGCTTTCAATATTGTGTTCTCCTCCAAGATGGCCGCCTGCGATAAGTTATGTCCAAACGGCTGTCACACCACAATAAAACACAAGATTAAACCATGTAATGACAACAGACTATTCTGAACTAGTCTGTCAGTGAAGCTACAAAGACATAGCAAACAGAATGCCTTAAAGTTTCATCCTATTTATCTTCAAAAATTAAAAAAAAAAATCATTCTCAACAAATACACAATCTTGTTTTTACTTAACAGGCCAGTTTTTCATTCCACCAAATTCTCACGTTTCGACCTACAGGGTGGCCACAAATTAGAAGAAAACATTCACCAAGTTTTCCAGGCATCTCCAGAGCATTAAACTTACTTTTCCCTAAGTTATCACAACAAAAATTAGTTGTACTAATGGTAATCTGGGGGAGCACAAAAAGCTCCCCCAATTGGTGTGGAGCAGAGCCCCAACTGCAAGCATATTTTAGAGCATTTTATCACCCCAAAAACTACATCTGGAGACAATTTTACTATTACAATTTTCCTTGACGTTGCACAGAATTGCTGACAATTCCCCAAATTTTCCAGGTACAGAGAATCAGCTAAGTATGACAGGTTTATGGCCACCCTGATTCATTAACGTGTCACGGCTAAGTTTGTTGAAAATTCTCTGATAATTCTTTATGAAACTGCTGCACTATTTATGCAGCAGTTTACAATCTTCTTCTTCTTTTCTGGCAAGCACCACTAACAGTGCGTAGCGCCGGACGTGGACATCAATCTCCAGAGTGGACGGCTCTGAGCCAGGTCAACTGCATCGTCCATGTTGAGGTCGCTGGATTTTAGATCCTGCTGAATGGTTTTCATCCATGTAATACGAGGACGTCCCAGTGGTCTCGTCCAGTTTCCTGCTGGGGAAGCTGTTAAGATCTGTTTTGCATCTGTTTTATCAGGCATTCGTGCAATGTGTCCAAACAGGGACAGGCGCCTTGACTGGACTATGGCTGAGAGATGGGGTTGCTTGGTTAACCTTCTGATACATTGATACATACAATACATTGATAAAAATAATAAAACTACACAAAACGTAGAAATAGATTGAAAATAGCCATTTGTTACCTTTTTACCATAAAGACACTGGTAGAATATAACGCCGACAGACCAGACGTCCACTTTGGAGGAAATTTTTGGCGGCTCTTTACCGACAACAAAACATTCTGGTGGCAAGTACCTGCAAAATATTCAATACCAAAGATTAAACGAAACTGCATTCTGTTTGCAAATATCAGCTATACGACATGAAATACAATAGACACATACCACAACATCTCACACGGTTTGAACTTTCTCCTCAACATTCTCAAACTTAGCAATTGTACTAAAGCATATAAAGACAGGCAGACGTCTGCCTAGAGCTATCCACTCATCCAATGCTGGACACAAACCATGAACTTTGACCTTTCAGCTGAAAAATGGCATACTGGTTACTTGTGCTCCGAAAAACGTTCTCATTAATTGTGGTGTTTTCGCACACTTTTGTCTTTCGAGTTAAGAACCCATACACCTAAGACAGGCACAAAGGCACATGGATGGGCAAAATCTACAAAGTGAGTTACTATGACAGTGGTATACAACAAGAAATTTGAGCTAATGCTGACCAGATGCACACAAGCCTATTCGCAAACTGTCAGTCACAGTTCATTCTTGGTGTGTGCTCTGCAGCCAAAGATCACAAAAATCAACAGAAACTCTTTATTTTGGAAGTTCAGGGTGTTTCAAAGTCATCGAGCTTGATACGACTGAAAAGCTCATCACTAATGCTTGTTGTGATGGGTAGCATGCCCATGGTGATCTGCAACCGTTTTCACGAAAGACTGGCCAACAACGGTAAAATAACGACTTCTACGGGGGTACCGCTCTTTGATGCCCTCGTGCGCAGGTTTCCTTGAACCTAAAAAATCAAGACTTGGACCGTCAAAATCTACACTCTATGCTAAAAATTTCATATGCAGCTTCTCTGCGTCTATCAAAATTGATTTTGGCACAATTCGCTCTTAAAATGTGTCTTGCAGCACGAAATCGCCAAAAAATCAATAAAAACCCAACTATGGCATTCAAGATCATCCAAGGTCATTGAATTCGGCGCCAATCGAGAGCCAGTGTACGACTTCCTATTAGTGATTGACAGTAACCTAGGTCCTATCTCGCACCGTTACTGAGATACAGCGAGTTATTGGCTAAAAACTCAAATTTTTCCTACCCGACTCTCATTTAACACCCTCGCTGGGGGTGACCCCATTCAAAGTTATGGAAAAGCTTTATGGTTCCTGAAACTAGAGTCTTCCGGGTAGTCGACAGTGAAGATTTGGTAATTCTACCTTGCACCGTTTTTGACTGATCCACCCATGTGACAGACAGACAGACGGACGGACAGAATTGCGATGGCTAAGATGTGATAAAGCAGTAGCTGCTTTTGCGTATAAAAATATAAAAATGCGTATCTTCGCATCTTGCATCTGCTGCTACTGGTGTTTACTACTACTACTGCAACAACTACTAGACTGTTGTAGTGTACTGACCAGTAAGTGCCTGCACCCTGTGACGTCAGGTCCATGCCGTCCTCGGGGTTGTAACTGTCATCCATTATCTTACTCAGACCAAAGTCGGTGATCTTTATTTCACCACAACACGACCCACTGCCCAGCAGAATGTTGCCTTTACAACACCAACAACACCACCACCAACAGTTATAGTAGTAGTAGTACTACAACAACTGCTTTTAGTGGCATAATGCTTAAGATGTTGGACTAAGGACTGAAAGGTTTGACTCCCGGTTCAGTGGATACTGCCTGGAAAGGTGACTGTCTGCAGAAAAGCAAAGCAAAGTATCTCACTATATAACCACACTAAGGTCAACTCAGCCTTCCATCCCTCTGGGGTAGGTAAATCGAGTACCAGCCTGTCTGGGGTTAAGGTAGGACACGTTCACCTGTGTCAGGTGGCAACTAACACTGTGTGATCCCATATGGCAGGTGAAGCTCAGTTACCATTAAAAACTGTAAACAATCATCAACCTTGAAATATTATAATATTAATCATCCAATATTACCCAAACATCAAATATCGAACAGCTGCCATAATGCCAAAACAACAAAAATGATGATCGATCAATTTCCAACTCTTTATTCTTTATGTTAGTTTCACTTTTTTGGATATGTATGTGTGTTTTTTGCTCTGTTCAGTAATTCACATATAATGTAATATTAAATAAAATAAATGAATACTATTACTACTACTAGAAGAAGAACAGTCTATTGCTACAGACCAGGTTTAAGGTCGTAATGAATGACTGGAGGCTTGATTTCGTTGAGGTACTTGAGAGCGGAGACAGTTTGAACGATGATCGACCGCGCTTCCTTCTCTGTCAGAAACTTATTCTGCTTCAGATAGAAGTCCAAGTCGTTGCCCTCGCAGTAACCAAGAATTGTACAAAACCTGCGACAGAAACCAATCAATCCATCTATAGGCAGCTGACATAATTCTGTCTTCACCCCAAACCAAGGTTAGTGTGCTTTCAGAGTCATTGCTATAAATGTGGCCGGCCATATATAACCAGTAGTCAATATATAAACAGCTCAACTCAGTCTGGTGCAGAAATATGTGAATAGAAGCATGTCATTCCATTGATAATTGCACAACCCCAACTCTAACCTGTGAGCTTTTGAGCAAAAAACTGGCACTCCTGCTTGAGGCAATGTTCACTCCAATTGTGGTTTTTTAGACCTTTGTGCTTTTGAGTTGAGAGCATGTACATGACCGATGAACAGACGGCCAGACAAAAGCCGTAATGCAGCCTATTAGGATGGCAGGTCCAGCAGTGGTATGGATTGCAGGGCAAAAAAGCAGCCATTTTGCAACAGTCACTGCAGATCTGAAACAGAATTTTCACAGACAGCGGCAAATTTGTAACAATTCCAATTTCGCCCCTACATTTCCCCCAAAATGAGGGTTTTCAGCACCAAATTATGCATTTCAAACTAAATTTTTTGCAACAGTCCAAAAAGTAAGAAATTAGGAGAGGGAGAATTGGCTTTGCCAACCCCAGTCACGATGATGTTGGGCTATTCACAACGAAATACTGTGAAAAAATGTGAATATAAATAAGAGTGAAAAGCTAATAATAAAGGACGTTGACTTACGAGTTGTTATCGATCTCAAAGACGTCGTAGAGTCGTACGATGTGTGGATGATCTAACTGCTTATGAATGTTGTACTCACGCAGGGCGTGTCTAAAAACACGACAAATTAACCCATTGGTACCAGTCACAAACCAGAAACAATGCAACTGAGTCAAAATTGTTCTAAGATGACCAATAGCATCCATAAACCAGTTATCATCAGTATCGCAACTGGCTCTGAAGAAAATCATACTAAACCAGCTCATTATTTCTCAGCCTACTATTAACCTGTAAGTAGCATTATAGCTACAAGTTAATAGCCAGACATTAATCTAGACAATTCTCAATCACTAATTCACATTGTTATACTTCAATGGAAGATGCCTGCAAGCAATCGGTCCAAATCGCCAGTCACATAGTGCCTCTGGAAATTATAGATGCGACATGCAATATGCTGTTGACATTGAAACATTAAAATGATTTTCGTTTTAATGTTTAGTTTTGGTTTTCAGGCATAACAAAACAAATACTACTGGTGTCACTGATCATTACTGAAATTCTTTTCCTCTCAGTTTGTAACATGTTGCCCTCCATCCTTGACATCAGGCAACATGTTATGACCTTATTGGAAAAAAAATTTCACTGATGACCTTCATGCCAGTCACTATTTGTACAATGTTACAAACATATAGAGCACATGATGAGCAGAAAATCATAAGCAGTAGATAAGTACTTGATATAGTTTGCTTTTTTATCATCCTTCCAGTCCTTGTTCAACTGGTGGATCTTACATGCAGCATACCGCTGCTCTTTCAGGTCAAAACCCTGCACAGACAGACATCCAGCACCCATCATATGTACAGCAATATACATCGTGATTCTCCCTTCTTGTTTTTTTCATAATTCACTCAAATGATGATTAACTTACACAAAATTTGTATCAGCTCTAGCTGAAAAAATGCTAATTCAAAATATTGCAACAAAATATAACAGTTGATTAAACGTTCTTTGCTAATCGTGACGTAATGCTGACGTCATGGTGTGTCGCGGGTACAAGCTTGATAGTCTCAACTGGGGCTATAAGTTGCTTCCCAGCTTCGATGGTGAACTTAATCTGGTTCGCTAATGAAAAATGTTTATTGTGTCAGCACTAAGCAACATGGGGACATGAAATCAAGCGTCTTGCGATCCAAAAAACGCAACCATTTTGCAACCTCGATGTGCTAGTGCACTGTCTTGCTCGAACATGTGAAATTCCAGCTATCCCCACAGACACGTAAATGCGATCGCTTTGCCGTTTTTGTGGCTGCAACTGTAAAACTTCAAAAATTTGTAATCAGCGAACCAAATTTTGTTACCGCTGGAGCAGAGTAGCGACAAACAGCACCAGTTGAGACTATCAAGCTTGTACCCGTGACACATTATGATGTCAGCATTACGTTACGACTAGCAAAGAATATTTAATAAACTGCCATATTTTGTTACAATATTTTGAATTAGTATTTCTTCAGCTACAACTGGTAAAAATTTTGCGTAAATTGATCATTTGAATGAATTATGAAAAAACAAAAAAGGGTCCCATTTTTATGTATACTCAACTACCTCCACTAACTAGCACTAATACTGACAGTCTATAGCAAGCAAGAGAGGTAAGTACCGGTAACAGTTTTTTTTTCTTTGGACATCACGTACTGACTACAAAATGCAACTAAAAATTTCAGACAGGACCCAATGTCCTAAAGGCTGCTTGGGACCATGAGTCTTCAAGATTGTTTTGGTCCATCACTGCTGATTCCCAAGCCGTTGATTATACACTGTGTCCCAAAAAAACATCCCCGACATTTATGACTGTAACTTGAAAATAAATTATCAGATTTCGATAATTTTTGGCACGAATATTCCTGACACAACCTGCCATCAAATGACCATTCAGTTTCCCACCTCACCCAACGTTTGTTAGCGCACTACCTGAGGAAAACGCAACCAGCAAAATATCACTTTTTTATCCAATGCGATATGATTGCTTAATTAACATAACGCGTAAAAACACATTTTTTCACATTTCTGACACTATGGCTGACATTTCATTTAGTTGTCCATTTTTCAACTGCCTGCAGTAAAATTGCTTGAAGCATTGGCCCACTATGTGAACACATGCAAGCAGACGTTTTCTCCATTTATTAACAGCAGTATCGATAATGTTCTGCTCCAGACCAATCCAGGCACTACCAGTCGCTTCTTGACTTCACAAACATTCCTAAACTTTATCTGGTAGACACAATGCTGCATGACAGTCAAACCTTGTAATGGACCTGCTGTTGGGGCCCACAGATTAAGATAGATGGAAATTATTGACGTTTTTTCATTCACTTTAACATGTATTATGCTTGGTCTGCTTTCTCCAGGTAGTGCAAAAACAGACATTGGGTGAGGTGGAAACTAAAACACTTGGTAAATAGCCAGTTATGTC
>Ga0209454_1000364_pt1 | contig 23995 bp, 19 predicted proteins | sample WorMetHERISLAND1_2_FD_187400 | JGI IMG/M metagenome (GOLD analysis project Ga0209454, IMG submission 187400) | Marine gutless worms symbiont microbial communities from Max Planck institute for Marine Microbiology, Germany - Olavius geniculatus... | ecosystem: Host-associated > Annelida >... | reverse complement strand
GCATATATGCACACAATACAGAAATTTTCACAATGAAATTACAATCAATCAATCAATCAATCAATCAATCAATCAATCAATCAATCAATCAATCAATCACTTAGACATTTAAAAAGACATCCATTTATAACTAGTCTCTTATATAAGCTGGTTAAACTAAATTTATTTATTACTAGTGTGTCATTAGATTATACATTTTGGCATAAGCTTTGTACCAGAAAGACATTCTTGCAGTACCGACTGTCAACCTTGACAGCAGAATTGACAAAATGGATGATGGCTGTTCTGAAAGCTGACACTACGAAAGATGCAAAAAGTAAAGAACGACGACATCATGCCAACTCAAAAATTACACAGTAAAAGCACTTCGTGAGGGGAGTTGGGGAAAGGCAAATTTGGTGGTAATGCATGCAGCATTATCTCGAGCTGAACCGAGAAAATTTTTATGCAGCAAAACAGCATAGTAACCAAGTTCCGCCATTTGGTGCTGAGAAGCGGCTAATTATGCCTCACTGACATTGAGCATAAGTAAAAACAACCAAAAGCATATAATCACAGTACATATATACACGCCAAAGGCACATAGTATTTGCAGCAGACTATATTTGTGGCTTTCCATATCTGCCAAGCCAATTCACACGCCAAGCCCGCTACACTTGCCGCATATTTTCATTGCCTTGTGCGCTTGTATAATATTGTGTTGCCGTTCCTTCACTTTATTGTGTTATTATTATATTAGCACTATGTACAGTGTGTGCTAAAACACATAATAAAGTGCAATTTGCATGGAACTATTTTAATGGGCGTAATAGTATGTCGAATCGCAGGCTGGCTGTCAGACGGCAAACTTATCACAAATTCGGGTTACATTCACCTTAATTCGACTCAACGCTTTGTGAAAAATAACGAATATCATGTGACAGTGAGTGAGTAGTTTATTAACGACACATCAGCACAAAATAGGCCATAAAGTGCCATAAGTGGTTAAAATTAGTTAAAAGCAGTTAATATATGTATTAAAAGCAAAGTTAAAATACTTGTTATGTGATGTGACCGTACACGTGTGATTATTTAGCAGCATCCAAACATTCCATAACAAAAGATTTTTGCAGTATTTCGTAACGCTGCAACAGCTGCGACGTCGTTATTGCTACGGATGCATTGCCATGGCTTGGTCAAAACGCACATTTTGATGATGTGAGCTTGGTATGGTAAGCCAAAATAGCACTACCACGGTCGTCATAGGCCGTGCGCATACTAGCCTTTGGCATATATATGTACTGTGATATAGTCATCTAATATCCAAAAAACATTCCAATCATTCCAACCACTCAGTGCATACATGAATCATAAATAAGAGAATAAGTATATAAGTAAGTAAATAAGTAGGCCTAAGTATTTAAGCAATGTACTCACTCAACTACAATTACACACTGACCAAGGCACTGATGTGTCCGAATTCAGCTTTTTCCAGTTCAGGTTGAATTCTCTCATTCAGGAATTCCTGGTGATCACGTATCCAAGTCAATATCTGTGTGAAGTACCACTCAGGCTGCAAGATAAAACAACAACGGCAATTTCACTAAAATTTTTGCCAGTTCTTAATATAATTTAGCAATTTTTAATATATTACAGGTTCTTGTTAAAATGTTCTTTCAATAAAATCTGATATAAGTTGCATGAGATGCAGATTACATGGAAAAAATAGCCAGAGTAGAATATAAAAAAATATAATTTAACTTCTCCTTGACTACAGTCTGCATTCCAACTTTCTTGTTTTCAGACTTAGGTAATTAGTTTGTTTCCGGCATGATTTTAATCACACTCTCATCAACAATAGATTACAAACTGAAACAGAACAAATATCTCAATAAAATTAGAACTTAAACTGTTACCAGCTCCAACTATTGTATGCTTTGCAAGAAAACTAATTTGCAAAATTACATAGTTTTTCTGGGAAGTCACAGACCTTTTCAATTCGGTTTGTCTTTTCGTTTGAGCAAAAATGGTAGACGAAACGCTTCTGAAATGGTTTCAGCAGTAGCTGTATTGGCAGAAGAAATGGCTGGGCACCTGACGGCAACTGTACAGAAAACGGGTTTACTGCCTTATCAGTCAGAACCTCATCTCTAAGAAAAATTATTAAGGACTTGCAACAGTTCATGCAACAATTCACAGACAGTAAAACATTTATAAAAAAACACCTGAGTACCGTTATTCTTGTCATCATCATCATCATACTCAACCAGCAATTATCCAGTCAATAACGTAGTATTAAGAGTATTATGATCCATCATCACTATCATTTCCAATTAAAGGTCCATGGCCACGGTCAAACTCACTTGTGAAATTTATGTAGACCTCAATTAGACATTTCACCTGGCATATATAATGTGTTGATTTATGCTTTATATATGTATGAAATTAATGTCTGAATATAACGAAAAATGGTGTTATGTTACGTTAAGCTGAAAAATCTGTCTTGGCACATGGCTGGAAATGACGTCAGCATTTGAACACAGTCAGTGTTTGCCGAATAATTTTAATATTTTTAATGACAAAAAAAATACTGTGTCGCATGACAACTACAGCAGTACATAAGTAGAAAATATGATTTTATAATGCTTATGTTTCTATGCATATTTTACACTGACGACGTGTTCAACTAGTGACATTATCAGCCTGTAAACATGCCGGTTTGTTTTCTACAGACTTTTTATAGATCATCGATTTCAAATGTAAGTTTCTTCGTGTTGACATAACACTGGTTGGCGATATTACTATCGAAATTATCAGAAAGTTTTGCTGTTTTAAGAAAATGGAAAAAATATATATGTTAATTTTGGTGTCCATGGACCTTTAACCATCATCACAATCAATGTCATTATCACTACTGCTGGCCATTATACAGGCTGGCTGCATTTATATAAGGTGGGCCATAAAAAACGTGGCACTTTACTTTTGTCCATATCTTTGCCAATTAATGACCAATTTTTAAAAATTCTCTCACTGACACACTCTGCGGACAATTTACAACAATGTGATTATTATACATCCCACCATACCATAAATGTGTCTCTACACTACCCTGTGAAATATGAATGAAATATGAATATATAACAACAAGAGCAACTAACATTTTGGAAAAATTGAAAAAAAAAACACTTCAGATCAACATTGCTGCAAATGATCGGTATAACACTAGATTGTGTGGGTCTAACACAGTCTAGTGTCATACGGATCATTCACTGCAATGTTAGTCTAAAGTGGTTTTTTTTATTTACTTAAGTGTTTGTTATTATTGTTAGGTTTTCTTACATTTATGTTTCACAAGGTAGTGTAAAGATGCATTTATGGTGTGTTGGGAAATATAACAATCACATTATTGCAAATTGTCCACAGAGTGTGCCAGTGACAATTTTTTTCAATCGGTCTATAATTGGTGAGAATATGGACAAAAGTAAAGTGCCACGTTTTTCATGGCCCACAGTGCATGTTTTGCCCCATCTGTGTGTCAGCCTGACAGTCCTGTATGGGCCACTAACTCTTGAACAAAAACGCATACAAAAAACAAAATTAGCACGGAAGTTTTCCTGGACAGCAGTAAATAATGTGGCAATTTTCAGATCACAAGGTCAATGGTGAAGTCAGCAGACGTCAAAACCCTGAAAAAGATACACATGTTGCATAATGAGTAATGGCAGTCTACGCTGTGGCCTAATTTACCGTCAACACCTGAGACGCTCGATAACTGGATGAACCAAATGCACATGATGACATCGCGCAGTGGCAACATATTATCTTGTTCATAACATTATCAATACTCATCCATTAGTCTTCTTCTCCTATTAGTCTTCTTCTCCTTCTCCTTCTCCCTCTTTTCCTTCTCCTTTCACAAACATGATAAAACACTGAACACTAAAGCATGGCAAAATGCCGCAACGAGATACACCTCATCACATGAATAAAGCTAACAATAATCATATTCTCATCACTAGTAAACAATAAGCTAGAAGCCAACAACGGATACGACAGATGGAGGCAGGCAAGATGGCGGCAGACTGGCCCAAGTTGCTCTTTCAATTCAGCGGCTTTTGCTATCACCGGTACGTTGACCGTGCTCATGATGAATGGCCATTGCCATGCACGCAAGATCTCTTCAAACTCACTAACGAAATACACACATTTTTTACACTGTGTCCCTTAAAAACACATTTTTGCTAAGCTACGACTAATTTTCAAAATTCTTTCACCAAAACTGAGTGAGTAAACGAGTGGGTTTAATGCCTGATCCAACACAACATAGGTCACTTCAGGAATGGCATTTCCAGACAATGCCAAAAGACTCTTAGAGATAATTTGCAACAAAAATGTCAATAAATTGCTCATCACATGTAAAAATGTGACTACACTACTTTCTAAAATATTATTTTTCGAAAAATTGCATCAAATGATGCACGGCAATGTGTACCCCACAAAAAACAACCCGTCAAATGTTAATCAATATGAATAGAATTTTTAGCAAAATGCAAAGTAGCTTGAAAAAATGACAAAAATCAAAAACAGTACTTAAAGTTGTTGACCATAATGCAATACACACACAGTTACCTTCAGTAAAACACTTAGTCCAAATCAAAAAAAGTCATCAAATTACCTAAATTAAAATTTGGTGAATATATAATAAATTCAAGATATATTATCGGAATCCGCACAAACGATAAATTTCAGCTTCTCTTCTTGCATTCTGTTCTCACATCTTACGTATTCCATTACAATGGGTTTCTCTTCAACTTTTGTGTTCTTGTCGAATGGCACTAGTGTGACAGACAGACAGACTTGTTGGTATAACCATAATCTTTCATTAGTTCTAGCTAGCTAAAATGTGACTAAGGGCCGGTTTCTGGATCTATTAATTAACTGATCAGTTAGTAAACCGTTTGTTAATTGTAACTTGCTAGTTAAGTTTGCGCGCGTTTCTGAACAAAACCTTGACTGGCTGTCAGCTAACTGAGCGGTAAACTATAGTTGCTTAGCAACGATGCACACGACACTTATCACTTCTGCCTAGGGCAGGCGAGCGTCATGAATATTAATGAGTGCAATCGCACGTCAGCCAGCCCACGAGCCAGCCGACCGATTGTAGACGGCCATTTTGTCCATTCATGAATGTGTTTTGTAGTAAAATTTGTAGCAGCAAACGTCTCCTTGAGTGTTTTGAAGACATTGCTATACAGTAAAATCGTTTTATAATGTCACATTCTTCAATTATCTGCTTGCAAAATGGTACAAAAGTTGCATTAAATATGATAACTACGATCGACGGTTAGCTAACTGGCCGATTTCCGCCAGTTAAATTTTTGGCCATTTTGACCGTTGGTTAGTGCAATGTGAAACGCGAGTTATGCAAATCTGTCGGTTAACACTAACTTGACCGGCCAGTTAAGATCCAGAAACCGGCCCTAAATCTTACAATACTACAAACCATGCAACATTTGCAACATACATGGTGTTTCGGAAAAAATGGCACCCTTATTCTTTCTTTCATAATTCATTCAAATGATGATCAGTTTACATGAATTTTTTTACCAGATGTAGCTGAAAAAATATCAATACAAAATATTTTAACAAAATTTGGCTGGTAGTTAAATATTCTTTGCTAGTCATGACATAATGCTGACGTCAGTGTGTCGCAAGTACAAACTTCCTTGTCGCAACCGGCGCTGTCGGTTGCTGAATAGCTACCGTGCTTCGATAGTGAACTTGAAGCAATTTAACTTCGTTTGGTTCGCTGATGACAAACTGTTAAAATTTTTCAACTGCAGCCATCAAAAAATAATACAGAATTTACCTGCAGAGTTTCTCCTGGAGAATCCTGTACCAGAAGCTGGCTGTTTTGCAGACGTAGCCGACGAGATGACGACACTTAGAAAAAAGCAAGCACTGTGCGATGTCAGACAACACGACAAACTGTTCAACTGCTCGGTCCATGGCATTGATCAACAGTGCCGACTGAATGTCTGAGCTGAAAATATACATCGCAGAGTTTACATGTAACTGTCACTGCAAAAAAACTCCTGGCCTGACCAAGCCTGGGTGTCAAGTTACCAAACTGCAAGCAATCTTCAGAGAAACTTACAGTACTTACTAAATGTATACTTTCAAGCAAGTATGTAAAACAAATCCAAACCTCAAGTCTTCAATCTGCGCAAGACATTGCAGGTACTGAGAATACTTTTCAAGATCACGAATCTGATCTGTGAGATTTGTAAGCATCGTCACCAGAGGCTGAACGTCGGCCAAATGATTGCATACGTCACCCACCAACTGATCTTCCTCTGCACGAAGATGTTCCACGTTCTGCTTGACATCTGCTATATCTTTTTCCGCATTTCTGATCAACTTCGGTGCCTCGGTTTTGATAAACTGAACCTATAACAAACCGCATTCATTCCATCATCAGTAAAGTATGCAAATCTGATAAGTCAAATATTTTCTATTTCTACACATGTATTTTTTATATTTTACTTAATAGTTAAAACAAGACCTGGATATCCCAGTTATTAGTTATTAGAATAGTAAGCGTTATATAACTTTTGCCTGTGCTAACTTAGGCCACCAGTAATTCTGGTGGCTTCGGTGAATTAACCACTTCTATTTTCAACCCGACCTAATTGCGATCTAATCAAGGCATACTATTATCAAATAAAAAATACAAAAGTAACATGGCACTGCAATTAAACAGGAAAATATACCATATAAAGCTATTTTGCGTCCTTGCCTGTTACAAAACCCTAAACGACCACTGCCGCATTGACACTGAACTTTGAAACAACCTGGTCGTCCAGCTGCTGTTGGCAAGTTTCGTGCGTTTTATAAACGTCATCGTAAACATCTTTCACTCTGTCAAGTGATTCGAGATCTGCAAAATGCGCGTTGATAAAATCTACTGCCGCTTTTCGAGCTTTTTCCTCCATCTCACTCATAAACAGAGTACAGGAAGTGTTTACTTATTGGAACTCAGCGAATAAAACGTGCTAGAAAATTGAAACTAAATAACAAAAGTGCAAGTTTGAAACGCCAAACGGCTGCTGCTATAAACGTAATAAAAGTTTTATCGTTAACGGCATAAACACCATGCAATAGCTTTTTGTTTTTTGTCATGTTTAAGTCGTTCTATAGTAAATTACCGAGTTAACACAAAGGTTTTTGTTTAATTTTTACATACTTACTATTATGTTGTCACGCCTCCCTGCCACACCTCCAATGTTTATGTTTGGGTTTTATCATTTGTTAGCTCGCGGAATTAGGTACATTCAGCTTAACGTTTCGTTATTGTGTAAGCCTAATCGTTCAAGTGTTCTGCTAACAAAGAGCATGAGTTTGCAGCCTGTCATTTTTTTGTCTCACGGCGCCGGTCCGGCTTGGTTCATCGACAGTCGCAAGGAGTCTGTGGGAGCGCTGAAAGACGTGGACATGCATTCCAAATCAGCTGACACCATGAGAAATCTTCGCAACTTTGCTCGTCTGCCACGCAATCCTTGCGCGATTCTTGTCATCAGCGCACACTGGGAGGAAGCCGAACATACCGTTTCGACTTCAGCTCAGCCGAGCTTATACTTCGACTACTACGGCTTTCCAGCGAGCACCTACACGCTGGAGTGGCCGGTTCCTGGAGAGCCCAAGGTAGCACGGTCCGTGGTTCGACTGCTGACATCGAATGGGATCAAATGCTGTGAAAATGACAAGAGGGGACTCGATCATGGAGTATTCGTTTCATTGAAGTTGGCATATTTGGAAGCCGATATCCCAGGTGAAGTCAGAATATGGTTTGTGCTTTTAAGTTTTGCAACAGAATTTTCTTCAACGTGATAACATAAGGGTTAGGGCACTAGTCATGTACAATAGTCATGTAGATGCATTGGATGTTGATGTAAGCCATATTTATCCTGTCATATTATTGTGATGATGACTGTGGTCTGGGCATGTTATGTAAGCTTTTATTCACTCCATGTAGGTGTCACTTTGCAGTTGTAGTGTGACCTTACATGTTGTTAATGACTTTATTCTCACTCAGTTATTGTTATTATTACTAGTTATTGTTATTATTATTAGTATCTGTTTGTTTTGTCGAGTCTTGTATGCACTACAAACAGGTTATCTTTTTTTAAGGTCATGTTATCATATCTTCTTATTCTTTTCCAATAATGTACAGATCATCTTGCAAGTGATGTCATGCACACTAGTGTAATTAATTAAAAATATAATTATGAAAATTATTGTTAATAGTTTTGTTAACTTTCACAGCCACGGTTGTTGTTGTTACAGTGCTGCAGGTGTCGTTGAAAAAGAGCCTGGACATTGCTGATCATCTGCGATTTGGTGAAGCTCTGCAGCCACTGCGTGCTCATCATCGGCAGTGGGTCATCAACTCACAGTCACAGTCTATCGGCCAATGACTGCAGTCGCTTCATGAGCTGGTTCCATGATACACTCACGAGTAAGAGCCACTCACCACAGGAACGTAAACAACTACTGATCGACAGTCATCAAGAGCCAACGTTTGCATCTGCCCACCAACGGATTGAACATTTTCTGCCGGCACTGGTCGCATGTGCTGCGTCTGGGTACCAGCCCGGCACTGTTTTGTACGAGGAGTCATGGATGAGCCATGTAAAGTTTGACTGAATTAAGTTTCTAAATTGTCTGCTACTCTAGTGCATATGTTTGTAAATTATATTTTCCATTATTACTCACTGTTATATTATGGCACCTGCACATCTGTGGTATCTTGTGGTATGTAACTAAATCTTTAAATTAAGTTATATTTAGCAAATATGAATTACTTGAATTTCGGCTCTACATTTCAACCGCAAGTCTATTATTGTGTGTCAAAAAGCTGCCAGTATCTGTAATAGATCATTCTGTTAATTTTTGTGTTCAAATGCTTCAATAAAATATTTCCTTGCTGTCCATACACCTTCAATGTGTCTCAAAAAAGGATCCCTGACATTTTATTGATTGTAACTTGAAGAGGGATTATCAGCATGATTGTTGGTATTAATATTCCTGACACAATTAATCACACTGATTTGAATAAAATGTGTTCATGATTCTTCAAGTTACAATCGATAGTGCTGACGACCGTGCTTTGCCATACACCAAAAACCTTAAAATGTGACCACAATTAAACGTAGCAATTTATGTCATGGAATTAAGCAGACAAAGCATTACACAACGTTCGGTGGTATAATATAAACAATATGAGACAATTTCATCCTACATCATTTCATCACAGATCTGCGTTTAACACAGTAGTGCATTGACACAAATGAGGTGAGGTGGAAAATGTGCACCTCAAGTACTGTTATCATCATGGCCATTTGGTGGAAACCTGATGACATTTCCTTTTTTGGGACACAATGTAAATACATGTACAGTGTGGGCCTTAAAAGATTGGATAACAACGTTCAAACAGGTCCAATTTTTTTGGCCCACCCTGTATATGCATTAGAGTTCATGACTGCAGCAATGATGAAAACTGATTATAAACAAGACATTTGAGCTAATGCTCATGAGATGTGCGAAAGCCTATAGCAGTTCCGGTTCAGTAGTTTAGCTGAAAATTGGGGTGTTCACGCTAAGTTAATATACAAATACCAAATTCTCTATCTGGATCGCATAATGATAGTTCCGTGGCGCCACCTTGTGAATGATATAGACTTGTGTCGCAGCCCGAAATCCATAAAACCCCATATTTTGTCGTTCAAGGTCATTGAATTCAGCGCCAATCAAGAGCCAGTGTACGACTTGCTATTAGTTTTTAATTGTAACCTAGGCCCTATCTCGCACCGTTACTGAGATACAGCGACTTATTGGCCAAAAATCGCAAATTTTGCCCACCTCCCTCTCATTTAGCACCCTCATTCGGGGTGACCCCCTTCGAATTTATAGAAAAGCTTTACGGTTCCTGAAAATAGAGTCTTCCAGGAAGCTGACGGTGAAGATTTGGTGATTCTAGCTTGCATTGCTTTTGATTGATCCACCCGTTGACAGACAGACAAACAAACAGATGGACAGACAGACGGATAGACAGAATTGCGATGGCTAAGACACGCTGAAAGCAGTGGCTGCTTTCGCACGTAAAAACCAAAATCAAAATCAAAAAAGTTTCAACAGTCAACTGTGTCAACGATTGTAATCACAATACATCATTACTCAGAAACATTAACATACCACCAGCAGTTAAGATACCCAAAGTGAGTGAGTGAGTAGGGTTTAACGTCTAGCCCGACACAGTATAGGCCATTTTGGGGACGGCCTTCGCAGGCAAAATTGCACATACACATAATAATGAAACAAAAAGTTCAACCTTTACACAAAGTTTAACCTTTATGAAACACAAAATCCAAAAATGACCGATACCTAAAATTTTAAGAACTGCCGATTATAATTGTGCATATGTAACAATAATGGCAATTCTAATAATCTTGCCTGTTATCCGCCAGACAGTTATCAGTCTCATAAGCTGTCTATTGGAGGACAGGTGGCAAAGCAAAAAAGATACCCAAAGCAAATTAGTACCATTCTATTAGGAATATATACAACACATGTTAGTACTACTGTTGTTACAGGGCTAGACTGTAGCTCATGCATCACAGTAATTACAAATCCAACATAAATAACAATATGGTAATCATATTATGACATCAACTTCAAACAGTGGTGACAGAACGAAATTAACATTGTGGGGGCAAGATGAGACCAGAAGGGGCAAAAAAATTAAGCCCTTTGGGCTGAGCTGGGGGCAGTGTTCTTGTGGAGGAAAGCGGTGAGATACCCACCAGATAGAAGGTCTGGGGGAGTTTTGAAATCTCCCTCAGTTGGGTCCAGGGTGAAGCACTGGTCTCCTAGAGTTTTAGTGCATTTCGGGTTCTTCAGTTCAGTTTTCCTGCAGTCCTGCTATGCAAAATTGTGTATATAATATACTACACCGTGTCTAAAAAAACAGTCGAAATTGTTTTTGGTATAACTTTCTCAAATTTCCACCAACTTTGATAATTTTTGGCACAAAGATGGCCAAGACGATATTATTATGTACGGTGCACTCATTTACCACCTCACCTGATTTATGTCAACACACTACCATGTAAAACACAGATGCTCCAAATTGTTACATTACATGGCAATTATTTGTATCAGATGGCTCACCTTTGCATCATCAATTCAACAGAGAGTGCAACGTGGTTTAATAATTTAGAGGCATTAAATATTTTATGCTGAAAACAGCAGACAACAAAATAGCTGGCTGATGAGCTAAAAACACGTCTAATCGATGAGTGAATGCATTTGATCAGTCGATCGTTGATTTGGCTATCAGCCATTGGCATTGCATCCAAGCCATTGTCTCTTTGTATGCAGAGCACACTTTGGCATAAATTCTGATTGGCAAGTGAATTATTATACAAACTTATAATTATGTTAAATAATTCACATTTTAGTGTATTTTGTGCCTAATAACTCATTACAGCATTTACTTGAGACAACAACTCGGCATTATGCAACAATTTGGAGCATCTATGTTTCACATGGTTGTCCATTGACATAATTAGTTGAGGTGGAAAATAAGTACACCTTACATAATTTTGTCGTCTTAGCCATCAACATGCCAAAAATTGTTAAAGTTAGAAAAAATTTCACAGAGTTATGATAAAAACAATTTTGACTGTTTTTTTCTGAGACACAGTGTATATATGGGTGTATGATTCAATGCATTTCCAAGCAAACCTTGGCAAATTACCGCAAGGGCAAAAAGATAATTTCGCCCCTGCAGTTTCAGCATTGCAGGGGTGAGTGCCATTGTTGCCCCCGCGGTTCTGATGCCTCTGGCTTCAAAGCAGCCACTCAAACCCAGCTAATACAACGTCTTCACCAACACCGCTCAGTGTCAGCATAAGCGTTATTGCTGCCATCGTGTATAACAACAAAAGTGCATTGAATTGCGATTTTGATTTAAATCAAAAGCCTATCATCTTTCCTAGCGGTGAAAATAAAACTCACCATCTGCAGTTAAGTGCGAATAATCTTTAACCCATTAGTGCCCAAATTATTTTGTCATTCATCATTAAATTAGGTGTCCCATATACGGGATCATAGGCATAAATGGGTTAAACAGCTCATGTGTTATGGCACACAAGTGCCATAACAATGTTAACAGCAACCTGATCACATAAAGAAAATTAACATGCCATCGACTACAGTACTTACTACACTTAGCGTGATCACAGTCGGTTCTGTGATGTGGCTTGTGGACAGACCACCACCTGGTGTGGTAATGCACGTTTTTAGCCGATCGTACTTGAGCAATGGTAAAGCTATTGGCATGGATGTCGTCCATCCGTCACGGATGTAATGTGGCTAAATGGTAAGTCGTAGCGGGTCGACAATGGTGCCATCGGATAGGGTACTGGCGACTTCCTATAGGCTGTCAGTAGTAACCATGTCTCCATCTGCAGCAGTTTGGCCGCAATTTTCAGTGGAAAGTTTCAAGCTCTGTGGCCATATCTCGGAAACGGAGATAGGTCCCAGGTTACTACTGATTATCACTAATAGGTAATAGCATACACCCTTTCAGATAAGATAAAAATCATCGACCTTGGATCATGCCGCCAAGGTCACTGACAACCAGTGCGGTCGGCTATTTTAGTGACAGCTGGGCTTCTTATTTCGCTGGACGTCATCGAGGGCTGGTTTTGCCGTCGCGACTATTAATATTGCTGCAATGCTTCCGGCGACAGCATGCGCCGGCGAGCTAATTGATAAAGAACAGATGTGGAGGAGCGCAGCCATCGACCGAGCTCTACGGCTGCAGTAGGCTAGTTTTTGCGATTATGAAACATCAAAAACAATAGGTAAAAGCTAAAAAGCTGAAATTTGGCACGAACGTTCACAGCCATCAACTCTAACATTGTGTATATTTTCAGCCTGACTGCGTCATAAATGCGGCCGCTAGGCGGCATCAAAGTTTGCATGGCGGCCTATGGGCAAAAAAGGTTAAATTTAATTTTTACAAAAATTTCTACGTCTGCGATTTTTCTGATTATACCAGTATACTAGCAATGGTGTTGCCTACAATGTGTGTGAATTTCAGAAAAATCAAACATGGAATAAAAAAGTTAGCCAATACCCGTAATGCAAATTTTTTTGTGGGGGAATGGCCAAAAAATTGGCTAGGGGAGCGATATCGAAATTCTGTCTACTGAGTTTTTAGACATTGCTGTCCCCTATATGTGTGCCAAATTTGGGGAGAATCCCTTTGGAAATGGTGGAGCTGAATTTTTTTGATTTTGCATGGGCCCCTATAGAGATGACATCGCCGATCCATATATATAAAGATCAACCGAAAAACACAACATGCAGAGTAGATATGATTAACTCCTCCACACGAGTAAATGCTGATGACACCAGCATTAGAAGATGAAACGGAAATAGAAAGGACAGGTTAGGATCAGGCTCTTGAAGTACTGAGAATAGTAAGCATGTTTGTTACAGAATGATCACTTTCCAGCAATCAGAATTCACCAGTGATTGCAATCCTGGGATTGAAATCTCAATCCCAGGATTTAATCCCGGGATCCCATTTCTGGGACAAGACTTACAGATTGATCGTTACTTTGATATCCCAAGATATACACGGTTTCTAGTACTGCAGAATTCACTGTCCGTGACTTTTCCCCGACTTTCCAGGACAAAATGAATCGTTTTTCCTGATTAATCTGTTCATGCAAAATACCAATGTCGGTTTTCAATCGCTTCTAGTCACACAAGGGTGGTGGAACAAATTTAAAAGTGTAGATACAAATAATCTGTGAGCAAAGTGAGCAGGAAAAATTTCGAACTATTGTATGCGTACAACAGTTCAAAATTTTCTGTATCTTTGTTAACTTTTGCACCCTGGTACTTTTTTAAATTCCCTGACTTTCCCTGATCCTCTGATTTCTCCATGACTTTCCCTGACCGAAGGAACCATGGATATAGAAAGATATACCCGAACTGTAGGGAGTGACTGTGACTGTCAAAATACAACTGACAGTGCATAGTAAGGAGTAAGACTCTAGTGCGCCTGAAATGTTTTTTCACGATATGGCTAGAATTGTTATTTGTATCATTTAACACTCGAAAAAGTACGATTTTAAGGAACTTTTGTTATTCAGAAATCACGGGATTTGGTCGCCACCAATGCTGGGATTCGGGATTGGCAGAAATGGCTGGGATCCCGCTGTTTGGGATTGCAATCACTAGAATTCACTGACGCTTTGCAGCACTCTTAGCCACATGTGCATTACCCATGTCATATGTATGAATAGACTGTAGCGCGCATGAAATAACACATAACTGTTAGTAACACATGCAATGCTCTAATAAATACACAATCCAGAATATTATCTTCTTACAGTATTTTGCTCATTCAGCATATATCTTGTTAATATATATGACAAATGGTCATATCTTTAGCTGCTTTATATTATATTATATATTGACATATCATGTTACATACTATTGAAAACTGTACAAATAAGAAAAACAGAACAGCATTTGTTGCTGTAGAGCTGGTTTAGCATTGCCATGGCTATAATTAGGTTATTACTTGTGTCATATTAGTCGTACCGGCATTCAGAAACAACAAAAAATTGCTTACAAGTCAAGTCGTCAATAACTAACATCCATTAATATGGCTGCTGGATTTACACGATATTAGCTTAGGACACTCACACATGTGCAATAAAGATTAATCTAAAACAATCGTAAAGCAACATATTTGGTCCTATTGCAGTACATGTGAATGACTGTGATAAAATACAACTTTCTCTGTTGTTGCGCTACGATTCACTCTGCGATAAACAGTAAATGGAGTCGATTCGATGGTGACTGTTTCCAGTTGTTTATGTTACTATTTCATCACATATAGAAGCAAACTAACGATTTATTTACAAGCCAACATACACATACATAAAATCACAGGTGATCGTAGAAGCAAAAAAAAATGCAACACAAGTACAAACGGAAATTTTCAGCAAACACTAATATAATGCTTGCTTTCACTCTTAATGCAGCGTTACATGAAAATATCGCCGACATTATTTACTGTAACCATCAAAATATATTACGATTTAATACTATGTAATAACATTTACCGATGAAGTTATCAGATGTCTGGACTGTTTACAAATTATTAAAATGGCATGAACTGCAGTACCCAGAATATGATGGACTTTAAACAAAAAATTTATTTGACAGCCAAGGATGAACTGCATACAGCCAAGATGCAAAGACAGCAAATACACTGTGTAGGTAATCTTGCAGTCAGTGGGTTCTATCCCCCAAATCTGGAATTGAAATCGGGTGCAACTTCCCCCAGTTTTGGGCTCAGGTTCCACCCAATCTCTGACTCAAGTTTTACCCTCTATTTTGGGCTCCTTCCCCTTTAGAGAGAAAGCTTTGTTAAGGGTGTAGTTTGCCCAGTGAAAATAGGGAGGGAAGCTTTGATCTGCAACCTTATCAAAACTTCCCCCCCCATTTTTCACTGGGCGCAAGCTGCACCCACCAGGTATAGGGACAGTAGTCACTGCTTGCAGTTAATTCTGTGCAGAAAAAACTCGACACTTTCTGCAGACTTATACAAGCACAAAACAATGAAACAATACACTAGTAACACAACGAATAAATAGACGTTGGACGCACTTGCCGTATGTTTCAAACTTAAATTTCCAAGCCACTTTGAATAAATTTCTGAAAATTGGCAATAAGCTACTCAAAATCATCACTCGCCCCAGGCCTGCAAATGTCAATCCAGACCTCCTAGGCTGATGTGTTAGCTGATGACAGCAGATCTACCAAAAATATTTTTGCAGCGATCTGGATTCTCTTGTGGATAATTATCTCAAGTTCATTATCTTTAGGAGATGGGCTGCAAACCATAAACTGAGATACTGGCAGTGCGGTTAAAATGGGAGAAAAAAATTCTTTTGAGTTTTCCAGGCTTTCCCAGAGCCATAAACTTGTGTTCCCATAGGTGGTCACAACAAAAGGTAATAATAATAAGAGTAATATGGGGGAGTGCTGTAAGCTCCCCCAACGGGATATGCGGCGGAGCCCTGGCCACTTACAAATGTAACTTAGAGCACCTCGAAAACCACATCTGGTGACACTATTTTGTTGTTACAATTTGTCCCCAAAATCACACAGGATTCCCGGATAATTCCTGAGTTTTTCAGGTCCAAGGAATTCCCGAGTATCAGAAGCCAGGCATGTGGACACACTGTTACAGTCTGGACAAAACAACCACGTAACTCGCTCAGTGCAACGCTGAATATCAATAACAACAGGATGCGCATGAGATGTCAAACAGCACAGTAAGCATGTAGAAAAAGTGTCAAATCACACACAATGTTTACAGATGATGCTGATATGATGAAAACGAAATCACGGCGTAGAACGGTACTGTCGATGATCCATGCTAGACGTTCAGCCGGCGGTCAGCGGATGTACTAGCATCTTCTGTGAAACATACCATTGAACCCATCGAATCAAGTCGACAGAATTACAAAAGAATTATATTGGCCACAAAAATTAATTATTCCAAGTATACTGGCACTGGGTCCAGAGAACTACCAGAAAATTGCTATCAAGTGGAATTTAAGCTCTGAAAGCCTGCTATTACAATTATTATTGATAGAGACTATCAGCACTTTTAGGCGATTACCGTCTCTGTATAAAACCAGCCACCCAGGTTAACTCAGCCCTCCATTTCTCCAGGGGTAGTACATGCCATCAGTACTGGCCTGCTTTTCCATATGGCAGGTGAATGCTCTGCAGTTTTCCATAAAGAGCTACACGCACCCTTTAACCCTTTAAAGAATATTTTCATGTTTGCGTTATGCAGTATAATATGGACAGGTGCTAATGCGAATCCCTCACCTATTAGAATCTGAACCAACCTGGCCTGATGTTGTGAGCCTTTAGCTGCTGAGTAACCCCAAAGTGGTATCTTTTGCAGTTTTACTTCCGTTAGACTATCAGCAAACAAATATCTCCAGTGATGCTATTTAGACTTGTTTAGCAGTATACATGAATCCTGTAATTACTGCTGAACAGCTGACAAACAGAAGCCACGTCATTCACAGCATATCTGAGTCACTTGTGGGAAAAGAAGCAATGTTAGCAAGGGAAAGAGTTTTATAGCAGAAATGTTAACAAAGCAGTCAGGCAACAGAAGCTTCGAACAGTCAAAATGCTGAAAGAAAACCAGTTGAAATATTCGCACGCAAACTAGCCACTGTGACAGTATTAAACTTGCCACCGCTGCTATAAAGTAAAGGAAATCACAAAGCCAACCTTCCTGTTAAATGCAATGAAATCCCAAGTGTAGCCAGTTCATTAGCCAAGAATCACAATATCAAATGAAAACAGATGTGACAAGCCACTGTGCCAGAAAATTTTTATGCCCAAAAAGCTGGAACAAGTTCTCAAGCATGGGCAGTTCATAACCTCTATTCAATCTGTTGGTCCGTTTGGTCATTAGCATATCTCTCAGTGGCTCGTCCATTGGTTCTGTGGCCTGGAGGCAGCCGACGTCGACTGGTGGGAGATAGTATACCTTGGTGGTCTCGTGCAAATGCGTCCCCACCATCAGTATTCACATCATTCGTGTTAGACGTATTTGAGTGAATAGGGACAGGAAGCAATGTGCCGACTTTACCATCAGAACTTGCCATAGGTGCTATTGCTGAAAAATGTTAGAAAACCCATTATTATTATACATCTTTTGCATGACAATAATAATACCGACTAATAGAAAAATCAACTTTAAAACTAACATAAAATTTGAGCTAATGCTCACGAGACGCGCGAAAGCCTATAGCAGTTTCTGTTCGCAAACTGCCAGTCTATCTCCAGCCATTTTGTCGCAGTTCATTCTTGGAGTGTGCGCTGCAGCCGAAGATTGCAAAAATCAATAAAAACCCGTTATTTTGGAAGTTCAAAGTCATCTATGTAGATACGACTGATTTTCATGGATATTTTGCCAGGACTTTCCAGGTCCTGGAATTTTCAAAAAAAATCCAGGACTTTCCATGACTTTCCAGGAGGCATGGGGACCCTGCTCACAGAACTGGGGTTTTCAGAAAAAACCCAGGTTGTTTTGCAACCCTACTTTTCATGCCTGTGATCTTCTATAAGCTATCACGAGCGATGCAATACCCGTGGGCTGTGCAGCCGGTGCTGGTAATGGAGTGAAGGTACTGGGTGATGTCGATGGCTTTGTGCCTGATGTGGAGGGTTTGGGCTTCAATACACCGCTCTGAAGAACATCGACGACCTCTTCAACAGCTTGCAGCCGCACCGCAATTGACTCAGTTGTATGCGCCAACAACTACATCACAAATCGTGCGCTCTTTCATAAAATCTAATTCAAACCAAATGTCAACTACATTGCCAAAACTTTGTGTACGTAACAGGATGGGCACAAATTACAGGAAAAAATTCCCCGAGTTTCTCCAGTTTTTCCTGAGCCATAAACTTAATCTGGGAGCAAGGTAAGCTTTCCCAGCACAGTTCAAGGCTCCGACCATATATGTAGTTTAGCATATTTTACAACCCCGAAAACAGCATATGGTGAAACTACACAGTGATTCATAAAAAACCCTTTTGTTTTTTCCATAATTTAGTCAAATGATGATCAATTTACACAAAATTTTTACCAGTTGTAGCGGAAGAAATATTTATTCAAAGCATTTTAACAAAATATGGCAGTTGATTAAATATTCTTTGCTAGTCATGACGTAACGCTGATGTCATAATGTGTCATGAGTACAAGCTTGCTTGTCTCAACTGGTGCTGTCAGTTGCTACCCCACTTCGATGTACTTCATGAACATTGGTCATCATTTGAGCAAATTATCAATGACAGGAAAAAGCGTTTCGTTTTATGAAACACCGTGTATTTTGTCCATTCCAATTTTTCCCTGAGGTTGCACGGAATTCACAGATAATTTGCCAAGTATTACAGGTTTCCCAAGGTTTTTAAGATTCGTGCATGTGACGAGTTTTGAGGCTCTGCCACCTGTGACCTTTTGACCCCCAAACCTACGTGCAATGATGCGAGATTTGATACGAACAGCAGTGACTTCAGCTGTGAAAAAAATTTGAGCCAAATGTATGCACACAAAACACAAATTGCACTGACTAATGACAATCTCTAGATATTCACCATGCACGTCGTGCAATGGTTCTAGTTTTCTGACGGTGGCTGTACATTTAACAAGGTAATGTAGCAACACATTTAACGTTCGGTTGGACCTCTAGTGATTACTTCACTGCCAATTTTCTGCAAAATGTATCAATTCAGAACATTCTTAGAATCAACCAATGTTTGCCAAAGGCATGATAAAAACTAGATTTCGTACTTTTCCGACTCGGAGTGTAGATATTTTTATTTATTGACTAAATACCTGCACGGAATCGGTAATATTAGATGTGGCATGGTTCAAAGCATCCTTTGTGTAGTTCAGTTCCACAGCAAGTGATGCAATGATCTTCGTCAGGTTCACATCCTGACAACATCAATACAATAAAGGTTAAAGGTGGTGATATAGACCTTAATGGGATGCCCATCTGCCGAAGCGTCACCTGCCGTATGGGATCACACAGTGTTTACCTGCCACCCGACACAGGTGAACGTGCCCTGCCTTAACACCAGCCAGATAGGCCAGTACTCGATTTACCTACCCCAGAGGGTAGAAGACTGAGTTGACCCAGGCAGCTGGTTACATACCGAGATGGTTCACCTGCCTGAAGGCAGTCACCCAGCCAAGTACTAACCCAGTCCAGCGTAGAGTAACTTCGTTGATCGGATGAAGCGCGTTACCACTACGACAAGCCACCAACACATACATTATCAATGGCATTACAGTACCTCTGTGTCATAACTGGCCGAACCCACTATTAAGCTACCCCCAGCACAGTCTGCCACCTTGATATGGCGATGGGGATGTGCTCGAAGATCCAGAATATTTCTAAAATCCATAGAAGAGGAGCCAACTGAGTGCAGACCAGCTCTCTTTTGAGCAGATAAACGTTACGTTACCAGTGCTAATGCAGTGGCTAATCTTCAGCTTTAACGCTGATTTCGGCTTCACCGCCATTTATCCATTTCCACAGTTTCAAAGCCGTTTACTGTAGTCTTTGATTTGGTTTCAGGGACGCACATTGGGCCAAACTAATATGACCTCAGCGCAGGGCAGGTCTAACAGGCTGCCTGCTCCAAAGTTAAGGTAAGGATCACTAAGCTACAAAGCACTGCTAACGATGACATTCAATTTTTGCTGCACATGCAAAACACAACGATACACAAAAGACCTGGAAAAGGAATTCCTCGATCCAGCCTGTAATCAGCTGCACCTTCAGCCACAATCACATCCCACCCCAAAGAAATTTCATCAGAAAATCCCTTTGACATTTCCGGATCCGGACTGCAGTGGTCTATGAATCTGGTCATGCTCACAGTCCCATCCCAATCTGCTACGACGCCACTGACACGTGCGGTATCTTCATTACAACATTTACTAACGATATAATATCGTAATTCGCAGTATCAAAAGGCCATATACACTACGTACACGTAACTCGAGGGTCGACATGCGGGTGTCGAAAATCTGCTTCATATCACTGACTGCTGATGACAAACTGTTGTTGAAATCTGATTGACTGGCGTCTTGCAAATGTGACATCAACTGAAACAATAACAATCAGCATTTCTGTCTTATAACAAGAATCCCACCAACTGGCACACATCTATGATTACCGGTACTTACTGTCTGCCGCAGTGACACCTAGCAGACAGTCGTTCAAAAGAAGGCAACAGCAGCTGCCAAAACATTGGTAAAACATTAAAACAAAAGAATGTATTTTGATGAACGTACATAACTTTAATTAATTATACATCAGCACTGCTGTTTTTCCTTCATTTTTGTACCCCACTTTTTGTCCAGTGAGGTAGAACAGTTTTTGTGAACTGTTTTTCATTTCCCTGACTCACCACTTGGGAATTTCCTGACTTTTCCAGGTGAGTAATTACCTTGTTAGTAAAAACAGGTAAAATATCATGCATATTCACTGCCTTACTTGCGTATCGATGGCCTGCATAATGGCAGCATGCAAGGTTGGTGGTAGTGCGCTGTCGGAAGATGTCCATTTCTGCTGCAGAGCCGTAAGCCGGGAATCCAGCGATAACGTCTGATTGTACAAGTTGACAAGCAACGACTGCAAATAAATTCCAAAACAACACGATCTCAGAATGACCATCTAACTACATAAACACGTTGCTGACTTATCTGCATGATGTAAAAATGAAAAAAATTGCACATCGTTTAAAAGCCATTCCACACTCAGTGAACCTGGACCAACTATTTCCCCTCATACGACAGAAAAGTGGATTTTAAAGCAAAAAGGTTTACACACTCAATACCATTCCCAAAGCCAACCAACAGCACCAAAATACTACAAAAGTTTGTTACAATGTAAAAAAATATAGTTACACAAAGTACCTAAAATAAAATGAAAATGTACAATACAAAAAATTGAAAATGGACCAAAAACAGCTTACTTCAATATTTTAAAAAACATCATTGCTGTACCGGTTCTAATTTACCAAAAATAAAAGTGCCATGGCAGACAATTCCACAATCCACACACCACTGATATCATACAACTAACAGCTTCACAACAGTGATGGAATAATAGACACAGTTATTATTGTAATCAAGCAATCAAAGATCATCGTCAGCGTTAACACGTAGTTGGCGAAGACTGTAATGTCACCCCCAAGTGTCCACAAGGCTCTGGTGGAGTCGTCTTTTCGCGGTGGAACCAACAGCCGGCTGCTTCGCCTGCCGTCGAAAAAACGTCAACAAGCCTTGGCATGGCATGTCGACGTCTCTGTGCCCGACGACAGTCCGTCCAGCACAACAGCTGCAAACGACTCCGTATCCGCCTCCCTCACTCATTCTTCTTGTATTGTCTCCAGCATTGTCAAGCGTCACTTCCGCAACCTTGATGATGCATGACGAGAAAAGAAGAGTTGGTGAGCTATTACAACAACAACAAAGCTCGTCTCCAGCAGGTGGAGTGCTGTTGTCCGCATGAAGTTGGTCGAGCCAAGCCATCTATCCAGGCTTCCTTGATCAAGCCATCTGTTTCTGGGGGGTCTGGACGACATCTCCAGCTATGGTCAAGGGGACGTAACAAAAAAGCCAGCTGTCGCTAGGGTAGCTGACCGTACTGGTTGTCAGTGACCTTTTAGGCCATCCAAGGTTGATGACTTTCGTGTCAGCTGAAAGCCAATATGCAACTTCCTATCAATGATCAATAGCAACGTAAGCCCTATCTCGCACCGTTTAGCCACAACAGCGCATAATGACTTTCAAGGTCATCCAAGGTCAATGATTTCCATTTAATCTGACAGGGCATATGCCACTTCCTATTAGTGATTAATAGTAACCTGGGCCGTCTCTCACTGTTTCTAAGATATGGCCAGTTTTCCGTTGAAAAACGTATATTTTTCTTATACCCCCCTTGAAAATGTCCCCTGTGGAGCAGATGAGTGAAACTTTGCGCGCCCGAGTTTAAGACACACAACTACTTATTTATGTAAAAAATTTTCCCCTATGGCCTACGCCCTACACGTTAGCCCAGTACATCCGTTACAGATGGACAGACGACAACCATGACAATAGCTCACCCTTACTTAAGTATTGTCAGCTAAAAATCATGAAAATCATTCCAACCTGTTGAGCAGATCTCTGTGCCATAAACTGGTTGAGCTGTTCACGAAAACTGGAGTTGACATGACCAAGCTCAGTCGTCAGACGCTGGATCTCCTAACACACAAATCAAATGTATTCATTCAGTCAATGAGTACAGGGTAACCACTTTCCAGACCAAACAAAACTCCCCAACTTTTAACCGACTTCCAGTAGGGCAGGCAAAGATTCATTGATATACTGCCTAACTCTATGTATAGTCGACAGTATTTGCTTTACATTAACTAAAAACAGGCCAGGTAGCCAATGTGCCTCCAGGTTTATCACCTAACAAATCATGGCTACAACGGGTGCAGAATGACAAATGCAGGAAGCAAGAAATAATTTTCAAAGAAAATGTGACATGTAGCATAGTGATTAGAACGTCGGTCCTGGCCGACGAACTTTCCCTATCCTGCACTAGACTGATGGATGGCCGTTTGACCACTTTGTGGGTAAAGTGTAAGCTATCAGTCAACCAACAAGGCCAACTCAGCCTGCCATCCCTCCGGGATCAGTTAAATGGGTTACAGCTTAATACAGCTGACTGGGGTTGCCTGTCCGGCCGTTGCGTTAGTCTGTGTCTGCAGGCTGCACGTGGTGGCCGTGCGGCTGGTGGCTCGAGTTAGTGACAAAAAGCGCATTAGAGGCGTGTATGCGAGATGCGCTATACGAATTGACACCTTTACCTTTACCTTTTTCGTATAGTGCAAATATGCCTGATGCTCACTTTCACTTATCTTTTTCTTTAAATTCTAGTTTTCCCCCACTTTTCCCTGACCAGTTTGAAATTCCCGGACTTTTCCAGGTTTTCCAGATTAACGGCAACCCTGACTGTAATTGTACAGAAATACAATCCAGTATAAATCAGCTAACAAATATGCAGCAAGTTTTGTGTACACTATTGACATCTGAGATGTGGGAAAAGTATGAGTCAAAATATTATTATTTTACAACAAATTTTGAATTTACTGAATCATATGCTTCTATTCAAACTGTAACAGCAATGTTCAGTGCCCAGCCACAAATGACTGTAAAAAGCACAAATGAATGACCAGCAGATAATGCAAGTTGGAAACCGACAAGCAGTCTTCCAAGTTCCAACTGAAATTAACTGCAAACACTTCAAATGGTTCCCATTAG
>Ga0209454_1000363_pt1 | contig 24007 bp, 9 predicted proteins | sample WorMetHERISLAND1_2_FD_187400 | JGI IMG/M metagenome (GOLD analysis project Ga0209454, IMG submission 187400) | Marine gutless worms symbiont microbial communities from Max Planck institute for Marine Microbiology, Germany - Olavius geniculatus... | ecosystem: Host-associated > Annelida >... | reverse complement strand
CAAGGAAAGGGAAGGGAGAAGGGAAAGGTCACTTCGCAACAGGGGAAAGGGAAGGAGAAGTAATAACAGTAGATGCCAGCGTTGCTGCTTGTGCTGTAGAATGACGTCATTGCTATTATGACGTCACGCATGAGGCGCCGCTGCATGAGTCATCTTGTGTCATGTGCACACTGCACAGACAGACTTACACACACACACACACACACACAGACAGACAGACAGAATCGCTTGATTACTTAATCTCCACCAAAGTTCACTATGTTCACCTTGGCGGAGATAACAAGTTGTTTCCACAGAAAAGCATCATATCTGTTCGATGCTGTTAACACATACTGCAATGACGTCTAGGCCTACTGCATGTGCATTAGTTTAATGCTCAAGTGTATAGCCTTTATCAAGGCAAAATGCTGGAAGCACACATTACTCTCCAATCCATTAATGACATGGATAGCATCTTTGACACTAACAAAAGCGTACAGATTGTTGGTTATTGACTCCTGTATCAAGGAAACAGTAAAACAGTAATCACAATGATAACAATGATGATGGTTTGAAAGGCTAGTGTGATCTTTAAGTGATTAATTATACTAACCTTTGCTTCATCCTCACTAAGAGGTTCTGCATGACTGTTGATGCTTGATGCATGCTTGGTCGGAAAAAGCCTACAAACATACATTTTAATGCCCAAGATAGGCCTACTTGAAGAAGAAAGGAATGATATCATGACTGGTTTTCTGGAAACTTACCACAAAGTATTACAGGCAGTTGACGTGACGCACGAGAGCCTATAGCAGTTCCTGTTTGCAGGTAATCTTGGTCGAGCTCCATCCATTTCGTCACAATCCACTCTTTTTGCAGCAAAAATCACTAAAAACCCCTATTGTTAGGGTTCACGGTCATCGATGTCGACATATCTAAGAAGCTCGTCGCCAGTGCTTGTTATGATAAGCAGCATGGCTGTGCCTATCTGCAACCATTTTCATGCTAGACAAGACAACAGCGGATAAATAACCACTTTTTAGAAGAGTACCCCGCTTTGACACCCATGTGCATAGGCCTTCTAAACCTAAAGGGTCCAGACTTAAACTGATAAAATCTACGTTCAATGCTGAAAATTTCATGCACAGGTTTTCTTGTTATGGAAAATAAACTTTCTTTCTCTCTCTTCTCTCTCTCTTGGTCTATCTCCAGCCATTACGGCGCAATTCACTCTTGAAATGAGTGTCGCAGCCCGCAATTGCAAACAAGAAATCTGAGCTAATGCTCATGAGACGTGCGAGACCCTATGGCAGTTCCTGTTTGCAGATAATTTTTGTCTACCTCCATTCAGTACGTCGCATATTCACTTTTTTGCAGCCAAAAATTGCCAAAAATTCACTAAAACCCCCTATTTTGGGAGTTCAAGGTCATTCAAGGTCATCGTTGTTGACATTCCTAAGAAGCTCGTCGCCAGTGCTTGCATAAGCAGCATGTCTGTGCCTATCTGCAACCATTTTCACGCTAGACAAGACAACAGCAGATAAATAACCACTTTTTAGAAGAGTACCCCTCTTTGACACCTGCGTGCGTAGGCCTCTTTGAATCTAGAGGGTCCGGCTTTGGACTGCTAAAATCTACATTCAATGCTGAAAATTTCATGTGCAGGTTGTCTTTGTCTATCTCCAGCTATTTCGGCGCAATTCACTCTTGAAATGCGTGTCGCAACCCAAAATCGCGAAAAATTCACTAAAACCCCATATTTTGGGGGTTCATGGTCATTCAAGGTCATCCAAGTTGACATTTCTAAGAAGCTCGTTACCAGTGCTTGTTATGATAAGCAGCATGTCTTATTGTCTGTGCCTGCCTATTTCCATGACATTTTCACCTTAGACGAGCCAATAGTGGTAGAATAACGTCTTTTCACGAGGGGTACCCCTCTTTCGCCTCTTTTGCCCCATTGTTCATGGGGACCCAGTGGCATGAAATTTTGTCACGAAATACTAGAGACACTAAGCTATCATATGGTGGAAACCTAAAGTCTCTATCTCAACTGGTCTTGAAACGGAAACGGTACCAGGTCGTGACGGACGGACGGACAGAATTACCATAGCTAATACGCGCTATAGCTAGCTAGCTAGCTCTCGCGCGTAAAAATCCACTCTAACCCACTATTTTGAAGGTTCAAGGTCATCGATGTTGCATGAAATTTTGTCACGAAATACTAGAGACTCTACCGAAGTTTCTATCTCGCCTGGCCTTGGAAAGGTACCGGGACTTGACAGACACCAAGACAGACAGACAGAATTACCATTGCTAATAGGCACTATAAAGTATGCTAGCTCTTGCGCATATAAATCCAGTCTGGGCCACTGTCACCTCTATTAAGAACAGCTAACTTCCAATTAGCTCAGACCCTACAGTGTTAATAAACGAGCATGACATAATGACAGAATATTAGCAACAATAGCCTACATTTCCTACCCATTGGGGTAAAGAAAGTTAAGAAACTGGGCGCCAACACTCCAACAGTTCATCAAAAAATTTTAACATTTCAATTCCATGCTATCATACATGATCATCAACTGTCCAGACCAACAGCCATCCCAGCTGTGATTTTAACCTAAAGGATCTTTTTCACCAAAAGTATAAAAAATAATAATTATTGTAAGGGGCCAGAGTCATTTGTTGGTGCTAGGTGGTATCACTCTAGATTTGGCTGCAATGACATCCATACAAAAACGTATTAAAATTCATTTTCATCTTTCAGTAATTCTTCAGAAAGACAAACAGAAACTAAGATCAAGCTAAACATCAATCTCTTTCCCTCAGTGCAAGTGATAAAATCATGTCAAAGAATCGTGGACAACCGGACTGCCTGGGCCCAAATGTAATAAGACGCGATATATTACACAGTTATGTAATATACTATATGCAGACGAGTTCAGAGTCGAGATGACAATATGCAATGCGTGTGCAAGACAGACTGAGACTGGTTCCAGCAACAGAGTTCGTATCTAGCGTCTATGCTCTAGCCGATGTCTACTGGCCACAGTAGGCCACGCCTACACGACTGTTCACATACGCTATCAGTCACGTCACACCAAAAGACGCCTGAAAAGCATGGACCTAGGCCACACAAGAAAATGACGAGAAAAATTCACAGAAATGCATACCATTGTATGTAGTTATGTTCGTCTTCAAGCTGTATGTAATCACCATACCAATGATGTAACATGTGCTTAATGGTTACACCTGCACAACAACACCATAAAGTCCTGCAGCACCACCGGATTTCAACGTAGGCCTAATTACCTTCCTCTGGCTGATTTATGTTAACAAAGTCTGCATTATTGATTATCTAAACGTCAGGTGTGTACCAGATGCTTTCACTAGTTATATTACTGCATGAGTAAAAGCATTGTATACAAAAACAATCATGTGAACAATTTAGCCATAGTTAAAATGGTTCATATGTCATTTGGAAATAGATTAAGAATAACTGATTAAAGCTATCATATATTTGTTTAATGTAAAGTTGACAAGCGCAACTTTCAACAACGCAAGCACAAGATACATAATAAATCCAAAAGCATGCAAGCGGAAGCATCTCATAGTTTGTCCAAAAGCTAAAAACAATTTTAACGAAACTTACTTTCAAAAACTATCGTTACAGACAGAACAAATAGGTGGATTTATGGCTAAAAACACTAAAACAGACAAACAAATCGAGTATCATAATAGTTTTGTTAGCTAATGACCGTAAATTAAAAGAAAGTTCATCGCCTATAAAACAATTAGCAATTAGCCATAATGCTGTACATGTCAGAAAGTACACTGCAATGTTTATTGGGTGGACAATGTAACATATTTGTGCAAATTCTCTGTTGCAATCAATTTGATGTTTATTGAGAATATATGATATATGCCGCAAAGTTCAATTTAGTTCACACTAGCATAGCCACAAAAGGACACTGAAAGTATGTGCCCCTTCCCCTTATAGGAGCCTACTCGATCAGCTACTCAAAATGCCAAAAATGCACCAGAACACTTTATTTTCACACCAAATTGCAAAATTTTCTGGGTGAGTGGCTCCAATAATGGGGAGAGGACACCCCTCGGTCCATCCCCACATCCACTCCTAAATTGCCGCCTTGATCTAGATCCATAATCCTGGCTATACCACAGTTAGTACATGTACTTACCTCTTGGTTGTGATGTGATACGGTTTAAGTAAAACTTGAGATTTGTGTGCTCACTGCTTGAATCACAATCATCCTAAAATTGTGAAATATATACACTAGGCCTATAGAGTCTAACTAAACAAACCAGTTATTAAACACGAATATCATAAAATGGTGCTGGATTACAAATGCCTGCTAAATATACAGCAATAGTAACAGCAAAAAACGATTACGTACATTAATTCTTATTACTGCACACAATCACAATTACACCAATACACCATCACCTATTCATGACACAAGTTTAGACGAGATCACTTCCTGCAGTTAGGCCTATGTATGCAAGTGAAATGTTTAGTTCAGAAATTATAACTTGATATGTAATCAAAATCACCGTGCTGGAAGAGTGTGTGCTGGCTTCAAGTCCACGTACCCCAGTGATTTGACATTGAAGAACTTCAGCAGTGGACTGCCTTTGAATGCCAGCTGAGTTATGACGACGTGAGCTACTGTCAGCTTCAGCACTCACACAAGGTGATGACGGCCCTACTCCAATCGACATGCGCCGGTCCCAACTCTGCATTGGACCTTCCATGTCATCGCTACTACCATTCACATCTGGTCGACAGTCTTGATTGTAATAACTATCTGGCTGATATCGAGTTTCATCACTATGACGACCACTACGACCTTCTCCAAAAAACCCCTGCCTATTTCCATGACATTCGCAGGATCTAATGTCAGTAGTATCAGCTCGATGACGAATGGCTGCAGAGGGACCAGCGGCATGGATTCTCAAATGTTGCCTACGGGCAATCTCTGTCTCTGGTTGAAAGAGAACTGCAGATGGAAAGAGTCTCTGAGGCGATTCCCCAGTAACTATTTCATACGTAATTTTACCATTAACTCTTCTTGGCACCACTCTCTGCACATTCCAGTGACAAACTACTGCTTCACGACTACGCTTAACAGCATGGTTTTTCTTGGATGAGTTGCTAACCCTTTCCATAGTTGTTAGGCTCTTTTTTGATTACCGGGGGTCGTTCAGTTGTTCACCAACAGCATTAGTCTTCAACTGAAAATATAACAATATTATAAATGATAATGTGACTGCCAAACCTATTACCATTGTTATGCGCGGTGCAAGTCCCCCACTTTTAGGCTTTTTCCCCCACTTTTGGTCTCAAGTCTCCAGTGACGTAACTACTGACTCCGCAAACCCCACATTGCAGGGGAACCCCTGGGTTTAGGGGACCCAATATTTTGGGGGTTATTTTTTGCAGAGCAAAAGCACGAAATTTGATGTCACCAGATGAATTTTCTGGGTGCCATAATGCTCTAAAATACGTTTCCGACCGCGGCTCTGTCCCGGACCTCACTGGGGGAGCTCACTGCAGTGCTCCCCAGACCTCCTAGCTGCATTGAGGGGCCCTAAACTTGTAAGGGAAAAAAGCGTGGGGATAAAGAAAGCAATAGAAAAGAAGCGCAGGAAGCAGAAGGTAAGGGCAGGAGGGATGGAGCATGAATAAAAAGGAAAATGAGAGTGAGGGGGCCCTGAATGTTTTTTCTTGTCTTGTAGAGGGCCTGAAATTTGAAGTTATGCCACTGCAAGTCCCCCCCCCTTCAGGCTTCTTGTTAAGAGTGTAGATTGCCCAATGAAAAATAGGGGGAAGTTTTGATCTACACTCTTAACAACCCCCCTTTTTCACTGTGCACAAGCTGCACCGACCAGGTATAGGGATAGAAGCCACTGTTCACTTTTCTCCTCTTCCTCCTAGCCTTTCTGCCTTTCCTTCCCATCCTTTTCCTTGCCCTTTCCCTTTTTACTTGCCTTCCTTTTCCTTCCTTTTCCCTTTCTTTAGAAGTAGGATCCTAAAATCCAGCTAGGAAGCATGGGGAGGACTATAAGCTCCCCCAACACGGTCTGGAGTGGAGTGGAGTCCCAGTCAAAATCAAATTTGACGCATTTTAGCCCTCAAATAGCCTATGACACAGACAAATGAGCACTAATTTGGCCACTGATAGGCCTAGATGCAAGCATCATCGACCAGTTGCCTAAATCTCAATAAAATGCCTGAAAACCATACTGGTATTTTTTCAGGAAAACATACCAAAGTGTCGGTTTGCTTTCCAGTTGGCAGGCCTAGGCCTACCAGTGTCCCGACAAAACCCGGAAACAGTGATATAGGTTAGGTTTAGGATATAAGGTTAAGGATAAGGTTAGGGTTAGGAATTAGGGTTAGGGATAGGGTTAGGGATTATGGATTAGTGATAGGGATAGGGTTAAAGTTAGGGTTTGTGTGGTGGGCTAGTTTTGACGTTCCATGTTTTGTCGGTCCAGGTGTTGACAGGGAACCGCACACAACCTACTAGTCTAGTTATAAGCGGCGATTCCAGCTAGATTGTCCAGTGAAAACAGGGGAAAATTTTGATCTTTAACAACTTAATATTTTATAAGGCTACTACAAGGCCTAGTTGATACTACATCATTGTCATGCGTTCACAACGTGGATGACACGTCGCATCACTCATAGCCTAACAGAATACAAAATATATTATACGAATAAATCAAACCATATGAGCCTACTTACCGTAACGGCTACAAAAGATCCTTCAAGTTCTATCCTGTTTTGTGCACAGTTTTGTATGTGTTTTGCGGTCACGTACTCCAATGACCTTCTAACCTATTAATAGAACGCCCTTGCGTACTCCCGCCGGCGCCAAACAAAGAATATTCAAACCTAAGGCATGATTTCCATCCAACGAAACGCACGAAACGTACTGTACGCACTACGCAATGCAACGAACCGTTTGCGTCTGTTGGGTTTTTAATTGCATAGCCTACTTACTCGCGTTCGTTGCTTACGTTGCGTTGGATGAAAAACAAGCTACAAACAACACAGTATAGCCGTTAGCTGCAGTGCGGAACGTTGACCCGGTAGCCTACTCTAAAAAGGTGGTGTTATAGCTGTTAATGATGGAAGCCCATTTCAGAGCTACGGAGCGTCACCTGCCGAATGGGATCCCACAGTGTTACCTGCCACCCGACACAGGTGAACGCGCTCTGCCTTAACCCCAGCCAGATAGGCCGGTATTCGATTTACCTACCCCGGAGGGATGGAAGGCTGAGTTGATCTAGGCGGCTGGTTACATACCGAGATGGTTTACCTGCCCGCAGGCAGTCACCCATCGCAGTACTAACCCGGTCCGGCGTACAGTAACTTCGTTGATCGAAGCAAACGCGTTACCTATAAGCCACGCCACCAACCCACTAGGCCTACTACTAAGTTGATGAACTGAACGACTGTGACGTTAATTTCTAGCCGACCGTAGGCCTAATACCGGCAAACGGGTATGGTTGCGCTTATGGTACGATGTTGTGTCTGTCTGTCTGTCGTCTGTAACACGTGTATGGGCTACATGTGGCTAAACGGTATGTCTTGCCGACAAAAACTGTCTAAAAAAGCTGAAGCAAATAGGCCGGGCCTAAGCTTGCGTGACCGCTGCCCTGGAATACCAAATTAAACCCTCTATTCGACTCTCCATTTCCCTAGCACGGGGGTACTGATTGCACCCCAAATACTTGCATTGCGAATTCTGGCCAAACCGCTTCAGTTAGTGGCATGGTTGCTACTGACAGCATAGGAATTAATTGGCCAATGTCCTATCCAACGGTAACATCGCCGACCCCCGACGGACACCTGTGATAATGAGTACGCTAAATAAAGTTTAGGATATAGACCTATACTGTCTTCGATTGCAATGCTATCTTGTGTCATGAAACGTAGGTTGAAAATTGCGATTTTTAACAGGCCTATCCTGCGTTATTTACAGGGCAATCCAAAAATGTCCCAACTTGTTTTTATCAGAACTTCGTAAAATTTCCACCAAATTTGATACTTTTGGGGCATACAGAACCCAACCAAGACAATAGAATTAAGCCTATGTAAGATCAAGACCAGCGCTAACACCGGCCTTGTGTAAGATACACTCGGTGTCAACCTCACATAATTTATGTCAACGCACTACCATGTAAAACGCAGACGCTCCAAACTGTTACATTACGCGGTGAATAGGGCCTACCAGTACTAGATTGCTCACATTTCATTATCATTTCCACAGAGGACGCCATGTGATTTAATAATTTTGTGGTATTAAATATTTTCGCTGAAAATAGCAAACAACAAAATAGCTGACTGATGACTGATGAGCTCAAAACACATTCAGTCCACGAATGAGTGCTGTGATATTGATCAGTTGAGCGTCAATGTCGTTATACCAGCCGTGACACCGTGCACGTCTAAGCCATTGTGTACACTGTGCATAAATTGTGATAATTTGGAAGCAAGTTGTTGCACAAACTTATAATTCTGCTAAAGAAATCACATTTTAGGTTATTGTGTGCTTTATTAAGTCGTTAAAACTTTTACAGCGACAACAACTCAGCATTATGCAACAATTTGGAGCATCTTTAGGCCTACGTTTTACACGGTAGTGCGGTGACATAAATTACGTGAGGAGGACATTGAGTAGGCATATATTTTACATAATTCTATTGTCTTGGCTATCTGTGTGCCAAAACTTATCAAATTTGGTGGAAATTTGACGAAGTTCTGACAAAAACAAGTTGGGACATTTTTGGACCACCCTGTACAGGGTGGCCAAAAAACTGGCACCATTTTTGCACGCCTTTATAACTTCACCAAATATTAACCGATTTCAAAATTTTTTCACTATCAGAATTAGGAAAAAAATTGTAATAACACTGTTACTATCGATCCCACCACACCTATAGTGTCCCGCTACACTACCTTGTGAAATGTAGGTGTCTTAAAAGCAACAATTGAAAACAAGACGACTTCTATAACAGCGCATTTTAAAAAATTAACGACAGAAAACAACGTCTTTGATCACTGGTGTCTCAATTATTGTCTAAAGTAACTGTCACATCCGGCTGTTTTTACATCAAATGTTTAATATGTCCGCTTTGCTGCTGGACGACGCACTCAAGCCGTCGACGCCACTGAACAACGGCGCGATCAGCGAAACGCTGCGACAGTGTGGCGTTCGGGCGTAAGCAGGTCAAATAGTGTCAGGATGCCTAAGCCTAAGAATCCAACACCGCATAGTTTTAAAAGCTAAAGCAAATTTTATTAATGCTAACGACTAGCAAAACAAGCAAACGACGATTCGAACGGTCCAGGGAAAGAAATAGACAGAGAGACAGACGGACAGACGGACAGACAGAAGAAAACCGACAATACACTAAAGTCTCGCAACAGAGTCCCACAACTCGACTCGCCGCCTCGACTCCTAGCTAAACTACTCTAACTCTAACGCTGACTCTAAACACGTTAGGCTTTACTTCCATAACTCTACTGCCTAACAACATAACTCTAGGTCTTAAGCCTCACACGTCAGCCTAAAACAAACGAACAAAAACTCCGCATGCATCCCACCGATCGCAGGCGTGTACGACTCGTCCTATAGCCAGACGACGAGTGTCACGGACACCCCGCACAACAGGCCCAGTCACGTGGTCGCCGTGGCTGGCCCGTGCAGGCTGCGGACCGTGACAGACAGTTTGCCCTTTTCTCAATTCTCATACGCACAAATTTTTTTTGTAAACAAATAAAACTTTTATAAATATTGACCAAATGCCAGTGACGTCAGTAATGATGTAACCATGCACAGGCAGAAGAAAGTGTACGAGTAACCAAAATGTTTTTAAAAAGCAGGTCTTGACCTTGAAGACAGAACGCCGCGTCGTGGTGTTTTCGTAGGATACGAGTAGTGTAGCGACACACTTTGGGTGTGTGGGATCTATAGCAATAGTGCCGGACTAATTACAAATTGTCTCCTGATCGCAAAATCGCAATTTTCAACCTACGTTTCATGACACAAGATAGTTATAGGCCTAAGGCGTATAAACATGGTGCCAGTTTTTTTGGCCCATCCTGTATATTGTCAGCTTTCGTTGTTGAAAGACGCGGATCGACGTATGCTATACACTGCAGTTTTACGATGTCCGATGCAAATCTGTTGGACAACCCGAACTTATAGGCCTAGGCCTATTCCTGCAAGATTAGCGGAAATTTGTCGCGAATGTGTCTACGAGTCGCGCAAGAAACTGACGTCGACTGTCGACACGAGTCTTTTGCACGCGCTGACTTTTCGCGTTCAGTGTTACGAATGCACCAAGAGGCTCAAAGGATCAGTGCATGGTTGTGTCACGACCATGAATTGGACCTTTGTATTTTAAACGCTACTTGCGCTGTGCAGAGAAGCTGAGTACGACTGTACGACTATAGCAGTCGTGCCACTGACGTGCGAGTTTGCACCCAGAAAAAAGTCAGCGCTTACGGTCGATATATTATACACTGCGAGTCGAAAAAGTATACCACCATGTTTTCGTTACAGCTTTACCGAATACTGAACGATTTAAAAAAAATTACTCACACTCTTCAGCAAATCTCGTTGTTTGTTAAACATTGCATGATCGCATCAGGCTAAAAAATGCACACTAATGAACAAAATATTAATGCCTAAAACTACAGAGTGTCCGCAGTCTTGCCGAGAGAGATAAACACGGCAGATTCCTGAATCACGGTATAGGACGCTTAAGGTCTATACTGTCAATACAGCTATTAATATGTCGCGTTGAGTTCATGATGCACATTGTCGTCGTGGACCCGTGGACGCGGCTGCGGTGACGGTGACTCCATGCAGCTTCCTGTTGTCCGCCGTGACCTCGCAGATGTCGTACGTTCGTCGGATGCAGTGAATCGAACCGTGCGTCGGTACTCAGCCGGTGCCGGACCCCACACGACGTCGTGGCGCACGCGTGCCGACGGGGACAAGTACAGAGCCGCCGCGGAGGGTCCTCCGTCGTCCAGCCGCCGACCACGACACACAGCCATGCCGGCCAGCCGCCGGAACGCCGCCCGGAAGTTGGAGCTCATCCAGAAGTAGACGAACGGGTTGTAGCAGCAGTTGCTCATCGCCAGCCAGTGCGCTGCGATCCAGACGACCCGGATGTGTGGATAAGTCCAGACGGCGGGGTTGGTGTCTCCGGCGAGCGTGACGCAGTGTAGTGGCAACCAGCACAGAGCGTAGATAACCACCACTGTCGCCATCATCTTCACCATCTGCAACAGTCGCGTCAATAAAGACGCACAGACATTCCTGTACTTTCCCTACTTCCAGCTGCTGTCCGTGACTGAAAAGACCTCGATCCCTTCTTAACATTTATATTGGACTTTTAAGGATATTGGTGCAGTTTGTTGTTCGCTTGTTTTACTGAAAAAATAACTGTCTGCGTCTAGTCTGTTATGCTGCGGTATCTTTGCTCTGTTGAATCACTGTAGGCCTACTAAGATACGCCTAGATAAAGCTCACCCAACATTATCGTTCTGAAACAAAATTGTCGTCTCACTTTGGGTCTCACGTGCCACTTGTGCATTATTTTCTGGCTGATGTAAATAAACGATGAAAAACATTTTAATCCATTATTTTTAACAATTAATCGATTAATTATTATCGTAATTATTCGTAGCAGCCGTTATACCTTTTTCTTGGAAGCGGCAATCTTGTGGTCGCGCGGTGCAACAGCTTCGCCGGGCACCTGTCGTTTGAGCCAGACGACGTAGGCAATGCTAGTGTACGTGGCTGACATGACGCCCAATGGCAGGAAGTACTGTGCCGCCATGATCGTCATCGAGTACCAGTAGCGCCAGCGTACAGACGGCCATTGTTCTTTGCAATAGTCCAACGTGCCGGCAGTGTCGATATAACTGACGACACGCGACAAGGCAGCGACCGGCAGAGGCAAGGTCAGTGCCGCAGTCCAGATGACGACGAGCGCGCCGATGAGTTGACGACGGGTAAGTCGTGCTCGCAGCGGGTGACGGATCGCCCGGTGACGGTCAACGCTGATAGCGACCAGCGTGAAGGCGCCAAGAAACACGGCAACCGCCTGCGAGTAGCTGACCAGCGGGCACAAAGCGCTGCCGAACGGCCAGTATTGAAGAAGCACGTCCGCGATGAACGTGAACGGCACACAGACGGTCGCCATCAGCACGTCGGCACACGCCAGATTCACGATGAACCAATTGGTCACTGTCCGCATCCGCTTCTCGACGACGATGACTGATATGACAAGCGAGTTGCCACCGACCGAGATGATGACAATAGTCAGGTAGAGAGCGATCAGGACCACATGCGCGTAGACTGGCAACAGGTGCGTGCTGATGACAAGCGTCGAGTTACTGTCCGCCGTCGTCCACGTGTTGTTCTTTCCATACATGATTACTGTCAGCTTTTTGATCATTTAATGACAGAAATTATCATCGGTTCGGACCAATAAAATTCGGACTTCCTGTTAGTGTTGGCTACAAATTTGTCAGCTGTCAATACATAGATCTGTGAGTTATGGCCTTGGTTTAGCTTTTCTTTAATTAATTTGCTTTATATCGACAATGACGTCACTTTGTACTTTCATACTGTAGCATGAAGTTTAAAACAATCTTTAATTTTCATCTGCAACTATTGTCTTTCTTTTACTTCTCTAAGTTCTCTCTCTATCACACACTCAATTTGCACGATTGCGACCGACAGTCCGACAGCTGTTCCTTAGCGCGCAGGTACAGCGGGAAAGGTAACAGAAAATATTATTCTTATTAGTTTACAATATTTCGATGACGACCATAGCGAATTGACGATCCAGCCGACGCTGTAGGCCTACTTTTCTGTAACTCGTCAACCCTGCAGTTTTATCTTTTGTCCACGCACAGAAACCAGTGCGAAAAAAACAATTACTTGTTGCGAATCCCGACGACTCGTAGCTGAAGGCTAGCTAGTGCGGGCCTGCGTACGTCTTCGCACGTCGCCGTGTTAGTTAATAACGTGAGAAGTCATTGCTCCGGCTTCGACGTCGAAGATACTGCTGCTGCTGCTGCTGCTACTGCGCGCAGTATCGGCAACGACGTTTCTTATTCGCTGCCCCACTGACGTCCACGTCGACCGCTGTATGCGTTGAGTCAGCTGTATTTGCCGCATTAATGCGTGTATAAATGACGACGGCGCCTCAGTGTACGTCGATCGGCTCGGTCAATTATGATAACAAGAAAATATGTCGACATCATAATCCCGTCGTATTCATGAATGTCCAGATGCCGAGCGTCTCGGACAGTAAATTAGGCCACGTCCGTACTGTAGCCGCAAATACAATCACGCCAGATATGCGTCATTTTCCTTGAGATTTTTAACGTTCCGTGACCTGGACCTTTTGTCTTTCAAACTGACAATTTGCACACAGTTTACTTCTGCTGTATGGAACGTTTACGCCAATTTTGTTTTATGCCTTTTTGCTTTCGAAGGCATGACTAACAATGTCACCAGCTTTTGTAGCGGCGACATGCACTCTGCAGACATACGCTCCGGAATACAATAGGCCTATTTTAGCAACGATTTTTTATATAGCTGCAAGCTATGTACATGTGGCGACCCTTAAATTCAGGCAGCGTATCTGTGGCTCTCTGCGTCTATCCCCTGTCTGCCGTCTGCAGTGTCTAGCGGCGAAGAGAGCAGATTATTGATAGCAGTTATGATGATGATGATGATGAAGGACGAATAAACTTTAGCGTGGCGTTAAGTCCTAAGACTACAAGGACACGTAACAATAAGCTTAAACAGTGAAGTCACGTAATAGTAGTCAGCGCAGTGAGACGTTCTTAGTCATGTCTGTATGACCGGGCAAAAAGTTATGCTGTAGCTTTGCATTGCAGCTCACGAGCACGTCTCCTACCGGCTTGTTTTTTCACTAATGTGTATCTTCGAACTGAGAAAGTAATTACATGTGATTAGGTTTAATAGGAATGACGTATATTTAATGTTGTGCTCTAGCCAAGCACCAGGAACGGTTTTCCAACTGTACAGAAAGAGACTTATGTAAAGTAGCAGCAGTTTTAGTTGTTTTTCAGCAATGTGTCACGCCTAACTTTTTAAAACAATTATTATAAAGCGACCCACACATGTACAGTTTTCTATGACTTATAGTCAGTCACGGACACTTGAAGGCGAAGCTGAGGAGAGATACCGTGACCTAATTGCCTAAGTCTTAGGCAATTATGTCACGGTAAGTACAACTTGTGGTTGGCTGGCTTTGCGACATCGCGCGTTGAGAGACGTGCGATCAGTTATAATTTGTCCTACTTCTTGACGACTCCGTCCGTCGCCTGCATGGCTGCTTGAATCTTACTGGAAGCTGCACACTTGCATTAGTAGCCGTCAGGTGAACTCCAACTCACCGGCGCTTACAAATTAGGACAAATGTGTATAGGTCAATGCACTGAGACCAAATGCGCCGCTAAGTTAGCTTTAATGATGGTAATTTACGAGCAGGCGTATACTACGTTTACTACGTTTACGTTTTTACGTTACGCATAGTGTTTGGAACTGTCAATCGTCGGCGTCCGTCCGTTCGTCCACCGTAACGGCGTAACTCAGTCCGTCTGTCACGTGCTGGGATCGATAGTGTGGAAACTTGCAGTGTCTCTGCATGAAACCTAGTATAGGCCCTTTACTGTCAATTAAATTATTGACTAAACAACAACAACAAGTTTTTAACTTTACCTTTTTTTGTTTTTAACCCCCGGGATCTCTACTACCGGGGGTATAAAAAAACAACAACAACAATAATAATAAAACTACAGTGTGTCTCAAAAAACATCCCGGACATTTTCGATTCTAACTTTTAAAAAATGTTCAGATTCTTATAATTTTAGTGCGAATATTCCTGACAAAACTTGCCATTAAATAGTGGTTCAGTTTTCACCTCACGCAATATCTGTTTTTGCACTGCCTCGGGAAAGTAAACCAAGCGAAATATGCGTTGAAATATGCAAAAAACGTAAAAAACACCCCCCACATTATTGACCGTAACTTGAAGCATGATTATCAAATTTCAATAATTTTTGGCACACACATTTTTGACACAACTGGTTATTAAATGATTTTTTAAGTTCCCACCTCACACAATGTCTGCTTTTGCACTACCTGGGAAAATCAGACCAAGCAAAATATGCGTTAAAATGATAAAGATGTCGATAAATTCCGTTTGTCCTGATCTGTGGCCCCCAAAGCCAGTTGATTACAAGATTTAACTGTCATGCAGCAGTATGTCTACCATGTGACGTTGAGGAATTTTATGAATTCAAGAAGCGACTGATGAAGTTTGGATTAGTCTGGAGCATAACATTATCGATACTGCTGTCAACGAATGAAGAAATCGTCTCCATGTTTGTGATTGCACAACTGGCCAACATTTCGAACAATTTTATTGCAGGCAGCTAAAAAACAAAACAGTTGGATAAAGTGTTAGCCAAAATATCAAAAATGCAAACAAAATGTGTTTTTTTTGCGTTATTTACCTTAAGTAATAATGCCATTTTAGGTAAAAATGCAATATTTTGTTGGTTCTGATCTCCCCAGATAGTGCAAAAACATACGATGGGAGAAGTAAAAAACTACATAACGATTTGATGGCCAGTTGTCTCCAGAATATTCTTACCAAAAAGTATTAAAATCCGATAATTTTTTTTAAAAGTTACAATCGAAAATGTTCGGGATGTTTTTTGAGACACAGTGTAGTTTTGTTAGGCCTAGTGTAAATCAATGCTATTTTAAAAGTTAACCAGTCAATATTTTGCAATGATAGTCAATGCTTTACAGACAGCCAGAACAGAAAGCTGCCATGCACAGTGTACATGCGCCAAAATGCGAAGCTAAGGAATCATATTTCCAAATCTCACAAGTACCATAGCGGTAGTGCGGTACTAACCGTAATAACCCCGTAGTTATATGTCTAGGCTACGCACTCATAACAATGTCATCAGCATTACAGTGACGGAATCGCCAAACATCACACACTATGAAAACATAAACATAAGGCACCAAGAAGCCCAACTTTCAGCGTAGGCTACTGGTTGTCAGTGACCTTCAAAGTCATCCAAGGTCGATGATTTTCATCTCATCTGAAAGGGCGTATGCGATTTTTTTATTAACAATCAATAGCAACCTAAGCCCTATCTCTCACCGTTTTCGTGATACGGCCACTTAGCTTGAAACTTTCCGTTAAAAATTGCGGCCAAACCGCTGCAGATGGAGACATGGTTAGGCTGTTGACAGCCTACAGGAAGTCGCCAGCGCCCTATCCGATGGTATCATCGCTGACCCCTTACGACTTATCGTTTAGCCACAATACCGCACGATTGGCATGTCATGGTGCGTTATGACCCTTCAAGGTCATCCAAGGTCAATGATTTTGAGGTCATTTGAAAGCCAGTATACAACTTTCTATTAGTGATCAATAGCAACCTAAGCTTTATCTCGCACCGTTTAGCCACAATATATCCGTAACAGACGACGGAAGGACGACAGCCATACTAAAAAGTTCGACCCTTACTTCAGTACGGTCGGTTAAAAAGTAAAACTGGTAGCGATTAGAAATGTTAATTGTTAACCTTGTAAAAATTGACATTTCTAATCGTTACCAGCTGTACTTTTTTTAATGTCGATTACAAATTAAATCCTTATCATTGTCCAAGGACACATATCGTATGTTTTCGTTCAGAAAGGTTATCATGTAGGCCTAATTGAGGTCCCGGTGGGAGACAGCAGCGACTTAAGCTTGAAGCTTTGGAGCCCAGATCAACAAATTTGCACGCAATCAGCAACGCGTTTCGTGTGTGTGGGTGGTCTGTCTGTTATGCTCACAGCGGGCGAAGTTTTTTCACACGAAACACGCAGCTGTATGGAAACATTCGCACGCAAGTCTGTGTCTGAACAGTTGTAAAAAGACGAATACATGATAATCGTCATAGTATGATCACAGCCTAAAGCAGTCTGCCAACAAATTTTCTCGAGTTAATGCACACAGTATGTTGTCCGTCTGCTTTTCGTCTAGGCTGGGTTTCTTGGAGAGCGATCTCACAAATAATTGGCTTAAAGGTCTTAGCTCATTGGAGTCCAGCATTGACGACCTGCTGTTAGGAGAAAATGCCCTTTTTAGGTGGAATACATCGCGCACATCGTAAATTACAGGGTGTGCCAAAAAATGACCCAACTTGTTTTTGTCAGAACTTAATTCGTCAAATCCCGGGATTCGGGATTGACGAAAACGGGATCCCGGGATTGCAATCCTACAGACAACTAACTAGCTGACTTATGAGCTCAAAACACATTTAATCCATGAATAAGTGCTGTGATGTTGATTAGGTGATCGTTAATGCCGCTATCATCACGTCTAAGTTAGTGTCTACATTTTGGGCATAAATTCTGAAAATTTGGAAGCATGTTGTTACACAAACTTAAAATTCTGCTAAATAAATCACACTATAGTTTATCGTATGCTTAATTGAGTCGTTAGAACTTTTACGGTGACAACAACCAGGCCTAAGCATTATGCAACAATCTGAAGCATCTGCTTGAACAAATTGACAAAGATTAGGCGAGGTGGACAATGAATGTACCTCACTTAATTTTATCGTCTTAGCTATTTGCGCCAAAAATTATCAAATTTGGTGGAAATTGACGAAGTTCTGACAAAAACAAGTTAGGTTATTTTTAGCACAAACTGTAGTTAATTTACGTATATCACCGGCGTAAAGCGTGGCGTCACCCCGTCACCCGGAAGTGCGATTGTAAACGGAAATAAACGCATCGCGCGGTGCGTTCGCTACGACAGTAGGTCGCACATGTCTACATTGGCTGATCGTGATCTAGCAATGCGCATAATGCTTTATAACTGCAATACTCGCGCTACAGTTTAGTGCATCGGAGGCGATCATAAAAGACAATGCCATGGCGTCAACTGAAACGAGCGATCGAGACGCGTAAGCCTATTGTTGCTCGCATGAAGCGCTTATACAAAAACCGCGCGCGTGCAAGACTATTTGCTGTGTTTTCTGTTCGCATCTTGGGCCTAACAGTCTGGCTTTGCAGCACTGCGGGACCGTTTAGACGAGACGAGACGAGACGCCGGATATGAACGCACCGTTCCCCCGACGAACGTTATACTTCGCCACTGCACTGCTGCTATTGCACTCTAATGATAATGACGCGATAATGAAGCCACACTGTGGTTGCAACGACAGGCAAAGAATTACACAGAAACGGATGCAGATTTTTTCTCCTTGATGCATTTGCAGATATACTGCCATGCTGCACGGTAATATTAATATGCGGCTACGTAGGCCTATTCTGTCCGTCCATCCGTTTGTCTTCCGCATTCATACATGTCCCCTAGGTTTCACTACTCGTAAAATCGTAACCACTCGTCTTCAGTCCAGAAAAAGTAACTAAATAAGTTAAGAACAGTGTGGGCTAGAAAACAAATTCCCAAGAGATGAGGCGTGCTAAACGAATGTTGGATGACAGGCGTCGGTTACATATGAAATATACGTAGATTTTGTTTGCAGGAAATGTTTCATTTTGCATGTAACCCTGGCCTGAGAGAACGAAGATGTTTATCACTCTGCAATCTGCATATTTCCGGACTGGACGTGAGGTGAATTATCTCCAAGCATGTCTGTACACGACACATGTTGGCTGGCTGCCGTTCTCTGGCAGATACTGCAATTACGTCGATGTCGGAGACAGACCACCGCATAGGCCATACTTAACTAGAGTTAATTACATGCTATGCACAAAGACTGCATAGTGACAGTAAACTAAATCAGAGATGGAAACGGGTTAGCGGGTCACGCCAGTGACCCACTGACCCATGATGACATAACAGATTAAACGGTTTTAGCAGCTATCATACTATACGTACACAAATAGACGGCAGCCCCAACAGCGTGACAGTCAAACCTACGTGGTAAAATGTGACATCGATAGTATACCTGCAGCTTGAGCTAAATATATTGGCACCATATTTTATACGCCTTATCTTCATCAAATATGAACCAATTTTTAAAATATTTGAATATTTGAGAACATCACTTAAGCGTGTTGCTACACTATTTTGGGAAATGTCAGTGTCTTAACAGCAACAATTAAAAACAAGACTTCCGTAGAAACATATTTTAAGAAGCCAACAACAGAAAACAACGCGTTTATTGTTTTAGTTACGTCAAAAGTAACCAGCATATCTTGCAGTTTTTACGTCAATTATTATTTTGTTCAATGTGTCCGCGTTGCTGCTAAACGACGCACTCAACCCGGGGACGCCACTGACCAAAGGCGCGATCAACCACTTGGCGATCAACGAAACGTCGCTCTAATTGGTCGACGTTTGCTTGGTGTAGGCTATGCTTTATGTAGGCTATGCTTGATATTTGCTCGACGTCTGCTAGATTATTGCTTGATCGTAAAAAGGGGTAGTAGAGCACACGTCGTGCACGTGTATTTTGAATGCATTTGCTGGATGTTTGTTAGATTATTATTGCGGGATTGATTGCTCGACGTTTGCTCGATGATTGCTTGATCGTGCAAACGGGGTATCATAAAAGCACCAACGCGACGTTTCGTTGATCGCAGAACAAGTCACATGGGATCTGCCCGTTGGACACAAACTAATGACGAGAGCCCTTACGTCTGCAACGAGTAGGAGAAGCTCATAAAACTATTTGCTTTAATTAAACTGACAGTATCCACATGTTTCATCAAATCCGTGCAAAAGAAATTCCCGCGTTAGAGGGAGCGCTTCATTCAGTGGGATTACAGTGTGCCAGAATGAAATACCACATCCCACCAGATAAAAATAAAAAAAATATCTAACTGCTGGAGATTGTTCACACTACACATAATGCTCAGAGTGCGTCATGGACTTTAAGTGTACTACTACTGTGCGATGACACCAAACAACAAGTAGATTTGGCTTAAGCTCATGTCGTTAATGGCATTAGATGACGTTTTAAAACACAGTCACATATGCATTAGACCTAGATGAGTAGGCATTTATCACGCAGCATTTTGTTACAACACTGTCAACTCATCAAGAATAATAACTGCAAGGTCTTTATTTGGCATGTTCAAACAATTTCACAACCAAGACTTTTCAAAAACTAATGACTGCAAAAGCAAGTCAGAGATGAATTAACACAGCTGACTAATTACAAATTAGACAAATATCAACAATATCGTTTTCTGTTTGCGCAATCTTACTGTAAACAAGCAGTGTCTTTGTAAGGAACGTTTCCACTGAGAAACCGTTTACACGAAAACATCTAAACCAGTGCACACGAATCAAAATAAGAGCCGAAATACAATAAACAAAACCTTGTGCAGTGATGCTATGGAAACTTTTACAACTTTCCAAATCACTATAATTTTGTAGTGCACAGCAAATATCGGTTGCATTATGATTTCACAAATACAAATATACCGTATATTTAATATATATGCAATTTCCTAAACACTCAATAATTGTGACAAAATGCAATGTATATGAATAAAACTTCAACAATAACTGGAAACAAACTTAAATAGCTTTGTGCTAGTGCAGTCAAAAACAAATAGAATTAAAAGCAAACATACACCACGGCACTCGATCCCATCTTTAAAGAATTCCACTTAATACAAATTGATGACTATCACCTACCACCGGTGAGAAAAAATGCATCAGAACACAGCAAATTACTGCAGCAAAATACGCTAAACGTTATACTAGCAATTCAGCTGTCACAGTATTCAAATATTTTTATACGGGCAATTTTTGTGCAGAAACAAACTTCTGCATCAGCACAGAAGTAATACTTAGTGCCATTTAATCACTCACATTAAAAAGACCGATGTGCATCTATCTTTAGAAAAGTAGACCTCAATTCAAGTGCAAACAGTAAAACCAACACTGAACATAATACAGCATAATACTTGCAACTCAAATATGCTAAGAATAAGCCAATCAACATACTAATCAAATGCTTAAAACTAACACAAAACAATTTTCAATAATTGAACTGCTTTCACAGTAACATATAAATGGAATTATACTTCAAATGCTAATGACTTCATAAAATTTGTTTTAAAAATAGACTTGTTAAAATTCAGACAGAATGGGCACAATCTACAGAATCAAATGCAGAAAACTAACAAATGTCAACATTTAAATGCATAATTTAAATGACATTACTACGTTTTGTATATCAAATACTCAACAGCTTATGGCTTAGTCACTTTCTGGAAATGTAAAACAGTTATTCAGATATACAGAGAAATGGCAACAATTGGTTTTCGCACCAACACTTATGTACGACAGTACATTTTCATGTATATGATACATGCTCAAGAACAACATGCTCACTGCCAGTCATTTAACATCAAATACAAAGTTATCACACTGACTGTATCATCACGTGACTAGCTGTCAATGATGCACATAATACATGTACTACACTAATGCCACTTAGACTGACAACTGGAAGTTGCTCACTTGCGCAGATTAATCACATGCATGCCAGAAACAGCACGAGACGCGAATCCTGAAACAGCGTCTGTACTGTATCCAATCTCCATATTGTGCAAGTACTGCAAATGCTATCAGAAAGCATGAAATATCACCAAACTGCTAATGGTATCTAATCATAAACAACAACACCAGACGTGCAAGTGCCACATCCACTTCTGTTCATAATCAGCAGTTGCCCTAACTCAGTTGTGTCTTCGAGAATAAGGAATTGATAAAAGAAAATCACTCTAACATCTGTCTTGCATAAGAATTTTTCGAGAATTATTTTCTTAACACCAGAAAGTTCATGGACTCAATAGAAATACAATGCACAAAAATGCTTATGCAGTAAACACAACACCAAAATTCAATAAACTAGTATCAAAAATAACAAAAAACCCTCCTAGTCAAAAATTTCTGCAATGAACACGCGTGAACGTTACTCTAAAGAAATGTTAACGGTTGTGCATGACAAATCAACTGCTATCTGGCGCATATTCGGAATGCTGCTGCACAAGGCTGAAGCGAGCAACAATGCGTGAGCGCCTCTGGGTCACCGAGCGCGGAGTTTCTACGACATGTTCTGTCTGAAGACATTCCCGAAGATCACTCACATCTGGAAAGACATCCGGGGTGGATTCGGTAAATCTGGAGGCAATCATTCCAGGATCTACCGCAGTTTCACCACCATGGCCCACGTCGACGGTGTCTGCCTGGATGGGCGAGAGTAGGTCCTCGTTGACTGATGAGCCACGGAGTATACGGTCCTGTACATCCGACACATGCTGTGCCGTAGCTGGCATCGGTGGGTAGCCAATGCTAGCAGCATCACCGTTGGAACTGGACAAACTTGGCTGAGAGTCCACCGAAGAAGCTTGTGCCACATCATCATCATCCCATTCATCAGCAACCTCGTCATCAGTCTTGGTATCTGCCGACTGACTGTCGGCTGAAGCTCCAACAGTGTCAGCTGAACTGTCTGGCAGTGCGTCGGCACTTGGCGCCGTCAATGTCAACATTGGATGCATCCCAAACAGCAAAGTGTTGGACAGTGCAGATGGGTAAAGTGTGGTTGGCAGGAACTGCGCAGCAAACTGGAGAAGATCAGAGACCGGCGTGCGACACAATGGAGTCTGCAAACCTCGCTTTTCTTCTTCGGTGAGCATCAGAAAATCTAACAGATACAACAATGAAGCAGAATTCATTTATAATACTTGAAATAATGCTTCTTCATAACGGTACGATTCTACACAGCACAGAACACGTTTTTCTCACAAAAATAAGTTTCAAAAACAGATGCTTTAAATGCAATAACATAAAATTTCACCAGACTAATATGAAATGTCCTACACTTTTAATCATACTACAACCTCAGCAGGTTAAGTTACTGGAGTTAAGCCAGTGCCCAGAGTACTGTACATTTTATGGAAATGTTGCAGTTGAACTTAGCAAAGTTGGACATCAAAAATGGGATCAGTATTCTTTAATCAAAAACCAATCAATCATTTAACTTGGACCACTTTGGTCCATGAACACAAAACACAGACAATACAATAAGAACACTGTAAAACCAAATACTAAACATATACCAGTAAGAAAAATTTTTTAAAAACTACATACATATAAACAAATGCACACTCGTTTAAACAATTGAGTTGAAAATTAAGACACCAGTTATCTGCAACAAAATGGAACAGAATAAACACCTTGTATGCTTGCGAGTGAGTCGAAGCGAATGAGACTTGACAATGGTCTGTGTGTCGATGGCATCAAAGCTGGAGATGGAACGTTGGATGGTACTGGAGCTGAGAGAAGATCTGACGAAAGGCTCTCCTGAAGACGTGTCAATTCCTCATCATCTGATGACAATGCACAAGCCAGCACATCAGCAACACCATAAATAAGTATGTTGCCTTTAACTGCAAATGTCAATCACACAAGCATTACCGCAGACACTCTAACACACACAAGCATGAGACTCGCTCGGCTTCTTGCCCATATTCTAGGCTGAATAAATTTACTTACTGACACACAACTGTTACTCACTGGTCTGTTAAGCTGGTTTTCCAGATTTCTTTTTTTACAGAAACCTTCGGATACTGACAAGCCAGTTTTTTTAACATTCAAACAAAATCAAACACATCTACAGACTGTTATGATCGATACAAAGACAGATGAAAGTAGTTTCTTACCGGTATCTGAATTGACCAGTAATGTAGGTACAATTGCTGCCGTGCTAGACAAAATCAACTTCTCTGCACAGCACAAGCAAAATACTACATATAACATCTTTCTTAGCAGCCACTCGGCTGACTGTTTTGCAAATCTGACACACTTGCCACAGTACACATGACACAGCTATTATCTAAATAACTGGAAAAATTATATAAGATAATGT
>Ga0209454_1000362_pt1 | contig 24041 bp, 12 predicted proteins | sample WorMetHERISLAND1_2_FD_187400 | JGI IMG/M metagenome (GOLD analysis project Ga0209454, IMG submission 187400) | Marine gutless worms symbiont microbial communities from Max Planck institute for Marine Microbiology, Germany - Olavius geniculatus... | ecosystem: Host-associated > Annelida >... | reverse complement strand
ATTAAGTGCCACTGTAAGCCCCCAGGATTTTCTACTCTGGTGCAATAACCTTCCCATTGACAATGCATTATTGGGGTTTAAAATTGGGGTAAAATAGGGGAAGGAGTAATCAGATTTTTATTCCAAACAAACCCAATCTTACTTTTCGGGCCCCGAATGACTGCAAAATTTCATCGAAATTGAATCAAAGTTGCAGCCTTAGGAGTGTTTACAGACAGAATGACAGTGCGACAGAAGTGATTTTATAATCTGTCCCATGCTATGCTATAGCAATGGGACAGATAATTCATTGGTAAACACTGACTGTGTACAACCAGTGATGTCACTTCCGGCCACTTGCTAAGGTTAGGATTTTTTGCATAGCTTAACGTAACGCCAGTTTTTCATTTATAAAGCTTAAATCAGCATATTATATATGCATGGTGAAATGTCCAGTTGGGGTCTACATAAATTTCACAAGTGAGTTTGACCGTGGCTGTGGACCTTTAAACGAAACAGTATTATTGTTGCTTTAAACACTGCTGCAGTTTTTCACCTTTGTCATATTGTTTAGTCGAATGTCCATGCGAACATGAGGCTCTATATTCTTGTATCAGATCTGGATATGGAAATAATTTCATGATTTTCTAACTGCATCTCCCCCCACCCACCCTGAGAAGTTAGAAAGTTTCTAAAGTCTCAGGGTGGGTGGGGGGAGATGCAGTTAGAAAATCATGAAATAGAAATAGAAACAGTCGCCTTGTAAATAGCAGTTCCTATGTATCTGGTAAATCGTACGGTCTGGACACTCGTTCGTTTGCTATAGTCATTCATTCTGTTATTAACATAACTGTTGTAATCATTTTTGCAGGAAGTGAGACAAGGCAAACTCTGCCGAATACCAGAAGCCGACAAACATTCTGTTTTCAACATCATCTAGGAGTTACACAGACAGACCATGCACTAAGTGCTTGTGCCATGGTGTAGATTTTGTGACAAGCAAGAACTTCAAAGAATTTGTACAGGGACAAAGCACATTTCCGAACCACCGTTTTTGTCAGGTTTCCTGGTGACGTTTAGGCCATGGTTACAATTACATGCAAAAGTCTTTTACTGACCGCTAAGCTTTTAGCTTAAAGGTCGACCCTTTGTCATGGTTGTCGTCTATCCGTCACGGATGTACTGTGGCTAAACGGTGTAAGATAGGGCCTAGGTTGCCATTGATCACTAATAGGAAGTGGCATACACCCTTTCAGATATCATAAAAATCATCGACCTTGGATGGTCTTTAAGGTCAGTGACAACCAGTGTAGTCGGCCCCACCTTAGCAACAGCTGGGATTCTTGTTTTATATCTATACTTATATCTAGCCATCTCCTATCTGAAAACTGCCTGGTTTGGCTTAAGTGTTTGCTAAAATGTCTTAAGACATTTTGTTACTTGTACAATGTAACATGTACCACTTGCCAAGTAATATTTTTGGATTTAGTTATTGTTTTGCATGTAACCATGGCCTTACTCTGTTGGCTGTAGTTAGTTAATGTTGGCATTTGGTTATCTTTGTTTATTTTTAAGTGGATGAATTTTAAACTTTGTTGAATAGCAGGGACATTCATTAAAGTAATAGTATTTAATGACTGTTGCTGGTAGTTAAAAATGTAAATATTCTCAGTATAATGTCAGTAGTGGATTACTTTCTATGTTACATGTTACCATCTTTGGTTTGTACCAGTAAAGAATTGCTATGAAACTACGGTATTTCATTTCTAAATGTGCCGTTTCAGTCCTGGTCATTTTTCTGAAAAATAAGCCTTTATTGATTCTAGTTTTATTTATTTAGAACATGCTTGCATGTGTTTGTCAGTAGAATGAAATAGATATGATAAATACATACTCCTGAATCTAAAAACACACATGCAGACTCAGTTTTTGTTTTTACCAAATATTGATAATTTTCATTCTCATTTCATTGGTTTACAAAATGATGGGTTCATATTTTAAAGCAGTCGCTGAAGATACTAGTGCATTTAAAGCTAGAGTACACCATGGGCCATAAAAAACGTGCCACTTTTCTTTTGTCCATATCTTCACCAATTATTGACCGATTTTCAAAATTCTTTCACTGGCACACTCTGCAGACAATTTGCAATAACATGATTATTATATATCCCACAACATCGTAAATGCATTTTTACACTATCTTGTGAATTATAAATGTGAGCAAACGATAATAGCAAAAATTTAAGTAACTGTAAAAACGCTTCAGACCAACATTGCGATGAATACCCACACAGTCTAGTGTCATACAGACCATTTACTGCAATGTTGGTCTGAAGTGTTTTTTCCAATTTTACCAAAATGTTTGTTATTTCCGTTATGTATGCATATTTCATTGATATTGTAGTGTAGAGATGCATTTATGGTGTGATGGGATCTGTAATGATCCTGTTATCGCAAATTGTCTGCAAAGTGTGCCAGTGAAAGAATTTTGAAAATCGGTCAATAATTGGCGAAGATATGGACAAAAGTAAAGTGGCACGTTTTTTGTCCCATCCTGTAGTATGAATACGTGACAGTAGTACCTTAGGGTGAAACAGAGGCCTACTACACGTATTTTTCATGCACTGGAAAGATTATGCCAGTGCTCAGTTAGAAGTTTGTTGTGAAGTACAAGATTTCAATATTACTATCATTTACTTTTGTCATACAACTTATGTTCAAAACATTGCAGCACAGTTGCAAGCATGTTCTTCGATAATTAATGTTTCTGTTAATGCCAGGAATGTCTTGTCGGCAAACTCGGATGATCGTCGTATGCAAGGCCTGTGTAAAAGCACCGATTTGCAACATCCATGCTAAGTGTATGATGACTGTCAGAAGTTGCCTCATCCGTGTAATGCACTGTTGAAACATTGCACTCAGTGTCCAGACTCAACTGCACACAAAACAAACGTAACACGATATCACTTGCAACTTATAAGGCACGTGATACAGGTCGCACAAATGGCACAAATGGATACATTCAGAATTCACATTATTTAGTTTGTCCAATACCTGCGTTTTGGTGAAAACAGATGGCCATCGAACTGGCTTCATTATTAGCTTGTTCTTTGCGGGAAGTTGGAACCCGTGATTTGGACAAGAACGAGTGAAAATACCTCTGGTTATAAGCAAAACAACAAGACCAGGCCAATAAATAATTTAAGTCAGTGTAGATTACACAGCTCCATAATGTTAAATGAGCTCTACCAGTGGCATCATTTCAATAAATCATTGTGGGGGTCTGTAATCACTGGGGCTCATGGGGGTCTCAGTCTGGTATTGTTCTTGCAGCAGTAACACTGTCTTAAAGATAATTTACAGGGAAAGTTCAAATCATAAATTCCTGGGTTGTCTGTAAACCCCTCCAGCCCCCCCCAATGATGCCTCTGAGTTCTACATGGTGTTTCATAAAAAGGGACCCCTTTTGTTTATCTCATAATTCACTCATAATTTACACAAAATTTTTACCAGTTGCAGCTGCAGAAATACTAATTTAAAATATTGCAACAAAATATGGCAGTTGATTAAATATTTTTTGTTAGTCGTGACGTAATGCTGACGTCATAATGTGTCATGGGTACAAGCTTGATAGTCTCAACTGGTGCTGTCAGTTGCTACCCTGCTTCGATGGTGAACGTAATCTGGTTCGCTAATGAAAAATGGTCATCATGTCAGCACTAAGCAACATGGTGACATGAAATTAAGCATCTTGTGATCCAAAAAAAACAACCATTTTGCAAGCTCGGTGTGCTATTGCACTGTCTTGCTCGAACATGTGAAATTCCAACTATCCCCACAGACACGTGAATGCGATTGCTTTGCACGTTTTTGTGGCTGCAACTGTAAAACTTAAAAAATTTGTCATCAGCGAACCAAATTTGTCACCATCAGAGCAGGGTAGCGATGACAGCACCAGTTGAGACTTATTAAGCTTTTACCCGTGACACATTATGATGTCAGCATTACGTCACGACTAGCAAAGAATATTTAATCAACTGCCATATTTTGTTGCAGTATTGTGAATTAGTATTTCTTCAGCTACAACTGGTAAAAATTTTGTGTAAATTGATCATCATTTGAGTGAATTATGAGAAAAACAAAAAGGAGTCCCTTTTTATGAAACACCGTGTATATGAAGTAAATGAAGCATTGAGTGCCTGTCAGTGAGCTGGTGACTGTCTGGAGACCTCATGGCTTCATCGTAGAAATCGTCTGTGTTGAATGTAGACGATTGGCCCGTCATCGAGACACCAACAACATTGTTCTCCGACTTGCTACTCGTCAGTGACGACTGCGCCTATAGACCACGTGACAGAGTCAGAGCAGATGATGATAAGAACATTTCCACACTTCACGAGGATTAAATGGTTAAGTGCTTCTTCATAGGAAGCCCATTATGATGTCAGAAGTGGATTACTTTCTATGTTACATGTTACCATCTTTGGTTTATACTAGTAAAGAATTGCTATGAAACTACGGTATTCCATCTCAGAGCTACGGAGCGTCACCCGTTGTATGGGATCACACTGTTATCTGCCACCCGACACAGGTGAAGGCGCCCCGCCTAAATCCCAGTGACGACTGCGCCTATAGACCACGTTACAGAGTCAGAGCAGATGATGATAAGAACATTTCCACACTCCACGAGGGTTACATGGTTAAATGCTTCATAGGAAACCAATCTCAGAGCTACGGAGCGTCACCCGTTCTATGGGATCACACAGTGTTACCTGCCACCCGACACAGGTGAAGGCGCCGCACCTTAACCCCATCCAGATAGGCCGGTACTCAATTTGCCTACCCCCAAAGGGATGGAAGGCTGAGTTGACCTAGGCGGCTGGTTAGGCCTACATACCGAGATGGTTTACGTGCCCGCAGGCAGTCACCCATCCAAGTACAAACCTGGCCCGGCGTAGAGTAACTTCGTTGATGGAATGATACGCCACGCCACCAACACTGAAGAAGTATGACTCTATGGGCGAAAGTACTCTAGCGGAGACCTGCAAGGATTGTTCTGGTTTTGACTTTTGAGTGTCAGATTGTTTTTAGAAGCAGAGAATGTTAGGCTTACTGTAAATTTACAGCAAATTTGCACCAGTATTAGCATTTTTGCGGTACATGTGAATTGATCCATGATGGTAGTTGAATGAAAAGGTCATCGTATTCGATTTCTAATGATAATCTATTCAGCAAATGCAGCCTAGCCTACGTCAACAACAACAGGACATCATGTTTAATCACACAGGCTACTCACATATTGGACTCTGGAAACTGCCATGTGTGGAAACCAAAGGAAAAATATGCAGTGGTGTTTGAATTCTGTATTTCCAAATTTTATGCTGGATTATTCTAAAGTTTGATGGTGAAACGTGAGAAGACAGGAAGTGGGCTGATAAATGGAAAATTTTTGCGAGAGATGCTTTTATGAGTAGCCGTGCAAGGAACCTACAAATAACACAGGCTAAAGTATGGAATGCCTCTGCTAAAGGTTCAAAAATGATCAATAACAAGAAATTTGAGCTAATGCTCACGAGACGCGCGAAAGCCTATAGCAGTTGCTGGCCAACAACGGTAAAATAACGACTTTTACGGGGGTGTCGCTCTTTGATGCTCTTGTGCGCAGGCTTCCTTGAACATAGAAAATCAAAACATGGGCTGTCGAAATCTACGTTTAATGCTGAAAATTTCATACGCATATTGTCCATGTCTATCTCAATTGGTTTCGGCGCAATTCGCGCTTGAAATGTGTCTCGCAGACCGAAATCGCCAAAAAAAGTCCATATAAACTCCTATTTTAGCGTTCAAGGTCATCCAAGGTCATTGAATTCGATGGCAATCGAGAGCCAGTGTACGACTTCCTATTAGTGATTTATATTAACCTAGGCCCTATCTCGCACCGTTATTGAGATACAGCGACTCACTGGCCAAAAATCGCAAATTTTTCCCACCACCTCTCCTTTAGCGCCCTCGTTCGGGGTGATCCCCTTCGAATTTATGGAAAAGCTTTACGGCTTCTGAAACTAGAGTCTTCCGGGCAGCCGACGGTGAAGATATGGTGATCCTAGCTTGCACCGTTTTTGACTGATCCACCCGTGTGACAGACAGACGGACTGACAGACAGACAGAATTGCGACGGCTAAGACGCGCTGAAAGCAGTAGCTGCTTTCGCGCGTAAAAGTCATAAAAACTTACCCATCTCGATCTGATGCTACCCATTGACTGTGATGTCTGCGCGCAGTTCACACAACGTTGATTATTTTTAAGTAAGCACACGAGTTAACATAGGCTTACCAGCTTATCTCAGACATATGAAAATATCCTAGTATAAATCCAGCTTTTAGGTGAATCGTTTTAGCAGGTTCTGCCTTTTGCTACACATTTGTCTGTAACATGTCTGTCTGTCGTCCGTCTGTCCGAATACATTCGTGCACCCCTCTTAAACCGTTCAATGGAATTGGTTAGATGTCATTTGGCAGACTGTAATACTTACACTATAAGGTCCAGAGACACATTGTGTCAGATAAGGGTCCCTGACCTTTAGAGGAAGAGGATATTGAGGTGGGGAATGGGGGTTAAACCGCAGCAAAACACGCAGTAGGAAACTGCTGCTGCCAGCAGCCATCTGGCGAATACTCGAGTTGGGGGACAAGGATTCCGCTTTTTAAACAAATAACTTCGGCGTTCCTTATAATTAGATATTTTTATTTCAGTGGCTGTTCTTAAAGCACTATGCAGCGATATAATCATCCTAAAACATTAAAAATGCACACAGATATACGTACTTTTTGTCAGTTTTATGTAAACATTACGAGGCGAATTGGCCATTTAGGCTATGTAGGCCTATATCAGTTAGACATATAAAAATTGACTCTAGAATCGAAAATTAAACGAAGGTGAAATCAAAAATTTACCTTCAGCGATCCAGATGTCTCGTCGGCTGATCTAAATGACATTGAATGCCTGTGAAATAAAATGACAGCTTTAGAAGGCAACTCATGTGATACAGGCTTTATAACTATCAAATATTGACTGGTAGGCCTATGTAGAAATGAATATCGCATCTCCCCATATTAATCTCCGGGACCGTTAAGCTATTTCCTTAACGCCTGGTCTGAAGCCTTAGCGGCTGGCTTAGCGGTTTAAACCGTTAAGCCGTTACGTTAGCGGCGGTCCGGACCGCTAAACCTTAGCGGCGGCTTAGCAGTCAATCCGAACCACTAAGACTTCTGTCACTGGCAGGCCCGTCGAGAGGGGGGAGAGTAAGGAAGTAAGTTACCCCATGCCCTGTGACGTTTGGGGTCTCCCGCCGTCGCTCATGAAATATTAGCCTTCGCCAGAGTGCGTCGTTTTAAAAAGCAAAATTTTAAAAAATTTCCCAGATGGGCTCGCGAGAATGTTTTTCCCGGGCCGTAATACTTCCACACATCCGACTTGCCACGTGAGCAAACATATCCACCAATTATGCCGAGCTTGACGAATAATGAATTAATGTCCCGCAGTACATCAGGTGTTAAAGTAAACTACGTCGTAGCCTACGCTAGCGAATGTTTCTCAACGTTCCGCGAAACCACTGTTATTTATAAAAAATAACACAAAAATATCGAAAGTTCACGTCAATTTAATGCTCATTAGTCATGCTTATTAATATTCATTTACTAATTGTCAGTCACCATTGGCAGTTGGCACTGTGACGATTAATGAGCATTAGATTGACGTACGGGACAGCTGACTTAACGGTTGGTTTCGGTCCGAAGCCTTAACGGCGGTGGCAAACGGCGACGGTTCCGGGGACTACCCCATATTATCACAGTGCACATAAGTTATGTGCGCAGAAGGCGCATGTACTGTGATATTATCTATTAGCTATAATTTTAAGCCTCATAGATATTACATAGTTTATACGTTCTTAAAACTGCACATAAAACAATACAAAAAAATTTGCACTTATATTTATACAAAATTTATAAAAATACGGAAATAAAATAATTTTCCAGATACTTAGGCTAACTGTAGCAGATCATTCAGTAATTAGCCTACATGGCGTACGCGACTTGTGTATACATGTAGGTTAAAATAACTACAATGTTTGTCTCACTCCCACTATAGGCACGTAACACCCTTTAGTCTCCACTCCCAGAAAACATTTGAATTTACCGAATGTTGCCCATCTTTCTGGAAGCGTAGGCACCAAGAGACTTGAACGCTGCGTTCGTCTTCTGAAACCTGCGAATTCAATTCGCATCAACCGCAATTAACAATAGGCCATAGCTACTCGACTACGTCAGTCAAATGTAGGCCTAACTTGAGCTTCTTGTTTCCAACGAATAAGTAGGTTTTCAAATAAGAGCATACACTGTCATCACTCAGCTCACGGCTATAATAAGTTTGCAGCTGGAGAACACTGTCGCTAGGATAGCCAACCGTACATAGTTGTCAGTGACCTTCAAGGCCATCCAAGGTCGATGATTTTCACTTCATCTTAAAGGGTGTATGCCATTTTGTATTAATGATTAATACTAACCGTTTCCGAGATAAGGCCAGTTTTCCGTTAAAAAAACGCACATGTATTTTCCTAACCCCCATCCATTCAACATTAAACATGAAAATGTTTCTCTTGCGCTAGATCACTGAAATTTGGCACGCCTATGGTTTACGACACTATTCGTGTGTAAAGATTTCGCCCATACGATCTAAAGTTTAGCCACAATACAGCCGTTACAAACGACAGACAGACAGACAGACGACAACTCATACCATAAGCTCGACCGTTACGTAAGTACGGTCGGCTAAAAAAAACTCACGTTTCAGACTCGGTAAGATTTCGTAGACCGTTGCGCCAGTGATCGTTGTATCCAAGTTTTTGTCGCAGTGTCGCGGCCTGCGCTACTTTGCTGTTGAGAACTGCTTTCAATGTCGATATTTCTGCCTGTACCTGCAAGGAAATTTAAAATCAACTCTGCGTCTTGACAGTTAAAAAATTGATAATAAAAAAATCGACAATTACTACTGGTCAGGTAGTTATAAGCAAAATACAACTACAACGTGATAAATGCGACATAAATGTAAAAAGATAATACGGAACTTAACATCGACCAAACGATACGAGGGTGTACTTAATTTAGGCTACCTAAATATGAAATGCGTTTATTCAATGCTATACTTTTATTGCGTTAATGATAATGACGGCATCGTCTGTCTCGGTCTAAGATTTGTTCTCAGAGAGCTCAGAAATAATGTTTATTATTAAGGCGCCGACTGACCTCCCTACGATGATGATGATGACGATGATAATGATGAGATCACGGCATTGTTCGCAGTACTGACAGCGCACACTAAACGTGTGTAGTAGGTCCAGTGGCGTAACCAGAAATGTGAATTGGCAGGGGGCTCGCCTCGATCCCTTCCGCTCCCTCAAGTGCCCTTCTTTTTTCTTTCCCTTTTCTCCCTTTTGTCCCCTCTCCTCCTTTCCCCTTTCCTCCTCTTTCCCTCCCTTTCTCTTCCTTTAAAAGTAGGACTCCCCAAATTCCAGTTAGCGAATCTGGGGTAGCGCTGTGAGCTACCCCAGCGAAGTCTGTGGCGGCGCCTCAGCCGAAATCGAATTTGGTACATTATAGCTTTAAAATGTGATCTGATAGCAACAACTTTAATTATTTTCCTGAGTCCCCAATATATATTTTAACAAAAAAAATGAGATTGGGGAGTTGGTCCCCCTGCCACGTTATGCCACTGAGTAACCTGCATAAGTCGCTGACGAAATGCAGCCTCTGTATGCTGCGAGTCGTCGACCACGCCTGACGTAGATCTGACGTCATCGGTCGTCGTTACGTCACATCCGAGCGATGACGTCACTGATACGTCACGACCGCCTTGTGTTTCTGACAAACGCAACACATTTTGCCTTTGACTCACTTTCGACAGCATTTATTATACATGTAGGTCTATATTTGTAAAACTTGGCACTTTTTTCCTTGTTATCATAGAACGTAGTTGTACAAGACATACTGACATGTATACTGCTGTAAATCTACAATTAACCTACAATTAACGAGAACGCAGGCTTTTTTATGTGAAAAAACGTATGGGTTTACTGGTCTTTTTGCAGATGCACTGTTTGTGTAAGCTTAGCTTCTATCCCGTATAGTGCTTTTATCTTGCTTTCATAATTGTTTCTTACGGGTTTTTCTCTTTTAGTATAAGTATACTGTATTATGCATTTCGTGCTTCCTCTTCAAATAGTAAAAGAACGTTCATGGCCTTTTATGGCGAGTCTGTCGAGGATCGAGTTGTGCACAATAATCAGAGCTAGGAATTGCAATCCCGGAATCTCGAATCCCGGGGTCACGGCCATTTTCGCCAATCCCGGACCCGACGAACCAATCCCGGGATTTCGGAATTACAAAAATTAGCTAAAATTGTACATTTTCGCGTGCTAAATGATACAATTAAAATTTGTAGCCGTCTGATGAATAAAATATACGCGTATACTCTTTGCTGTGCATTGTAATTTGTATCTTGACAGTCACTGCCACTACCCACAGTTCAGAAATACCTTCCGTAGGGGCTTTTGGCCCTTTACACTATGTTTATTAGGAATACTAAAAATGACGACCAATATGTAAGCCTAATTCCGAAACAGGATCCCGGGATCCCGAGATTAGCCTACACATTTTTCAATCCCGGATCCCGGAATTGAGAATTCAATCCCGGAATTGCAATCGCTAGTCAGAGCGGAGCGGGCACGACGGTGACAGACACTAGCTGTAACCGACCGACAGTCTGATGGTCGGGCCTATGAGCGAATCACCAGCAAGCGAAGGCTATTATCAGCCTTGCACGCGGCACGGATACCCTGCGCCCGATCAATAACTGATCGCTACGACGACAACAAAGACCGGAGACAGTTAGGCTGGATACAGCAGCAGCAGCAGCAATGGCGATGAGTGAACGCAAATGAGTGTTTAACGGACCAATATCCAGTACCGCCACTTATATAACTGTACTGGAATCAACCCTGAATAATATTAGGGCCTACTATTTTCTCTCCTTACTAGTTTTCTTCGCCTTGTGTTTTTATTGTTCTTGTTTTTTTCTGTCTGTGCCTGTAGGCCTATAATATGGACCCCTCTGTAGCGGTCTGAGTCAAATAAAATGAATGAACAAAATACTAACGGTAATACGACAATGTTCATGGTACTGTTACCGTGGCATAAATATTGCCAGAGTTCAGCAGGTTTATTAGTCGACCGATCTACAGTAATGGTCGAGCTGTTGTCATGGTTGTCGTCCGTCCGTCCGTTTGTCTGTCTATCTGTCTGTCTGTCACGGATGTATTGTGGCTAAACGGTGCAAGATAGGGTCTCGGTTGCTATTGGTCACTAATAGGGAGTCGCATACTGGCTTTCAAATGACATGAAAGTCATCGACATTGGATAAGCTTGAAGGTTACTGACAACCAATACGGTCGGCTATCCTAGCGACAGCTGGGCTTCGTGTATGATAAATGCAGCACAGAACCAAAAGGCCACGTACCGAGCTTTGAATGATGCTTTGTGGCGTTTTATTCAGTTCCCTAAAGCTCTGGGAGGGGAAGAAAGATCGATCAGACGATATACGAGGCTCAGCATAGTGATGGCAGTGAGTAAACATTAAATGAATGTAGTTCCACCACTACTCCCATCATGACTGCACTATTAACAAAACCTGAATTGTGCCGTGATATAATATTATGTACAAGAAATTTGAGCTAATGCTCACGAGACGCGCGAAAGCCTATAGCAGTTAAGGTTCAGCAGTTTAGCTGAAAATTGGGGTGTTCACGCTAAGTTAATATACAAACACCAAATTCTCTATCTGGATCGCATAACAGTAGTTCCGTGGCGCCACCTTGTAAATGATGTAGACTTGTGTCGCAGCCCGAAATCGCCAAAAAAATCCATAAAACCCCTTATTTTGGCGTTCAAGATCATTCAAGGTCATTGAATTCGGCGCCAATCGAAAGCCAGTGTACGACTTTCTATTGGTGATTAATAGTAACCTAGACCCTATCTCGCACCGTTACTGAGATACAGCGACTTACTGGCCAAAAATCGCAAATTTTGCCCACCCCTCTCATTTAGCGCCCTAGTTCGGGTGACCCCCTTCGAATTTAAGGAAAAGCTTCACGGTTCCTGAAACTAGACGGACGGACAGACAGACAGACAGACAGAATTGCGATGGCTAAGACGCGCTGAAAGCAGTAGCTGCTTTCGCGCGTAAAACAATATGATATCGGCACTCGGAAATTGGCAGCTTTAATCTAGTTTGCAGAACAAAAAAAAACTACAAAATAACTACTTGAACAAACTAAAACAAGACAAAAAGCTCAGCTGTCGCTAGGGTGGACCGACCGTACCTCCTATATCCGAAGGCCAGCGTCCGATTTCCGGTCGCGGAAAGAAAGCGATTTCTCAGCGTGAGTACAGTCCCATACACGTTACGTGTGGTGACGCTGTTATATCGAACGCTACAATCAACGCCAGAATAAATACGATACCGTAATTCGGCGCATGTGGGTAATGGCTGCAGGCAGCAACTTTGCATACAAAATTGCGGCCAAACCGCTGCATAGACATGGTTACTATTGGCAGTCTATAGATACTCATCGCCGTAACTAACGGTACCATCGCTGACCCCCTACGACGTACCGTTTAGTCACAGTACGATTGCCGCATAACAAAATGCATAATGACCCTTCAAGGTCATCTAAGCTCGATCGTTTTCGTGTCATCTGAAAAGACTTATGCGACTTTCTATTAGTGATCGCCAGCAACCGTGGCCTTATCTCTCACCGTTTCTGAGATACGGCGACTTATCGGTTAAAAACGCACATTTTTCCTACCCTGCCTTTGTTCAACATCAAATTCAAAAATGTTCTTCTTGCAATGTATCGCTGAAGTTTTTCGTGCGAAGAGAGTTACAGAGGGTTAATTAAACTAACCATGTAATAAGTTTTCTGGAAAGAACTAAGATTTAGCCACAATATATGCGTTGCAGACGACTACGACGACGACAAACGACAGACGACACATCGTACTTTAACGGTCGGCAAAAAATGAGAAGCAAATGCTGCGGTGTATAAAATCTGAATACCCAGAAAGTCTACCAGAAACAGACGAGACCTATAGCAAAAAGGGGATAGAAGCCTGAGGCAAGAGACAAAAACGTATGGTAACTAAAAAAGAATGACTAACGAGAACTAAAAGGAAGGACGACGTTTTGATCCTTCATTAAGCGGCGAGCTTTGCTAGTCGAAGCAGCGGAGTCCAGTTTTTCCCGACTGCTTTCTTTATAAGATTTATCGCCGGAAGGAACTGTCTTATCTGAGGTCTGCAGTAGAGACAGGACACGACAGAAGACCGGAGACAAACGACTTAGCGACGACTGACCGACACTAAAAGCAGCTTCTGGGATGCAGTAATTTAAACTGGGGGACGCCAGAAACGCAATGATCGAATTTTGCATAATATGTAGGCTAATACGTAGAGGCCATGTGCAATAAAATCATTATGATACATTGAACGTATTGAATATGTATGATTCGTTCAGCTATAGAAACTCTTTTAATAACATGAAAGTGCAAACAATTAGGTCTACAGAGAAGTTGAAAACATTTATATGCCTACAATAAAAATGTCATAAAGGCTACACAACTCTACCGTCATAACTGGCAGATGAAACTGTGAGCCTTCTTTTTACATAATTTTTTAGCAAAATAGCGGGGTCGCGTCTCCTTTCTGGAAAAAACTGGAGGATGGCGTTCCCACGTCCCGCCCCGTAGCACATTCGTGCTGCTGCTGCTGCTTCCTTGGTAACCGTTGCCATGCAGAGCCACACAATGGTCGGCGGTGTCATTTGCATTATGTGTAGGTGTGTGCGTGTGTGTCTGTCTGTTTGGTTGCATTTTACGGTTCTTTTATTTTTTAAAATCTGTTTCTCTTTGTGTGTGTGCTTGTCTTGTTACAGTTTTAATTGTGTTTGTGGCTGCCCTTGAGGCGAAATAAAGATATCTATATTATTCGTCACGCCCGCTGTTATTCCATCAATTTTTTCAGTCGAGTGCAAGCAATGCGTGGCATTAACTGATTGTTAGACCCAGTATAAGCGTACGATGAGGGGGAGGGGGTTAAGTGTACAAATGTTAAAAGATCGAAGACTAGCTTCATGGAAATTATATCGAATGGAAGTCAGTCACCAACTCGGGAATAGGAATAAACTGCATGGAAATAAAAAGCGCGCATGAATGCAAAAAAACATTTCTGGTCATCACTATTAAAAATCGTCCATTGACTGAGAATAATAAAAAAAAATTCAAAAATAGGCCTGCAGTCCACACTATCCTACTACAGCATACGTCGAAAGTTGTCTATCTTTACGCTGTTTGCGTTTTTGGAAGTACGACTTGGACCGAAATCCGTTCGGCGGCCGGGCTTCGTCCAAACTCCAAAAGATGATGAAAGTTGGCCCATAGCTTACAGAAAAAATTCTGCGTACCTACTCCGGCTACTGGTCGTTGTATCGAACTGACCCATGCTCCATTGTTTCACTGTATTCTTTAAAGATATAAATACTATTGCACTATAAGCTCCCCTGTTTTCTGAAAGAATTTTTTAAAACATGAAGCCTTATTGCTTTGGTGATCGAACTTAGTGGCGGATCCAGAAGTTTGGAATAAGCGGGGGGGCGGAAGGGTAAAGAGTGGGTGTGGGAAGGAGGCGGTACCCCTTCCCCAGAATTTTTTATTTCAAATTTCGTGCAAAATGCATTCTTGAGCAACGTTTTACTTGTTTTTAGATGCATCTAGTCAACAGGGGGAGACCGCCCCCGTCTTCTAATGGAAATGGCGAACTCGTTAATTTAAACATTTTATGTCTAAAATGGCATATCTTTTGAAATTGCACCGGCACGACGTTATATTTAGGCGATCTTGAAGCTGTTTTCCGGCGTCCACAAAAAAATCCCTGCGGCTTCGCGTCGGGCGATCGGTAAATTGTTGTGTCGAGCTACATGCATGCGATGACGTTAAGCCCGCATAAGCCGGTGTCACGACAGTCGAGTCTCGAGTCTGCGATTCTAAAGACCAGGTGACGGACGGACTGACTGTGTCTGGGCATAGGCCTACCGTATAGGGCGGTGAAATTGATCGTCGAATGTACGCACGAACGCTGCATCAACAGATGCTGCAGTCTGTCGTCACTCAGTCGCTATGCAATCACTGCAGAGCAGTCGCTAATCTGCTCTCGGACTGTTGCAGTCGCCGCCGCCGAGCAACGAAAATTGATTGCCACTGCGCAAGCCGCCAGCCAGGCTGCGCGCCACTCACGCTAACAAGCTTCGAAAACTAAATCCATATAGCCTACACGTACGGGTACACAACTTGCTCCGTAAGGAATTATAGTTACGGTCGTTTTACGCATTATCACCGGCACAGAGCTTCCCTACCATCGGTCAACAGTACGCAGTCGGCTGCATTTACGGTCCCGCATTTTACAGTCGCATATTTTCAGCGTCCCTGCGCCTTTGCTAAATTTACTGAAAGTCAATACGTTTAACTTAGCCCAGACGCTCGCTGATGCACAAGCAATAGTCAGTCTGTCAGTCAGAAACGAATCTGGAAAGTGGAAACAGGACACGTTGGTAATGTGCGACGCAAATCCAGTTATTTCGGCTCTGCTGCACGGTCGACTTGCACCATCGTAAAGTAGCGCGCAGCTGCGTTGAATCGCTCGCCTCTGACGTCTGGATTCCGTGGCTCCTGATTGCAGCCCGATCTTCTGCTTTCTGCCTGTAAATTAGTTCGCCAGTCGACAGAAAGACAGTCGGCAAATAGTGACGCCTGGTCTGTAGACGGTTGGTCTGGTCGACCGACCGCATGTAGGCCTAAGCCCCAGCTCCACAAGGCCTACTTCTCGATTTATCCCCGATTAGTAAGCCGTACAACAAATCCACCACACAAATTGAAGTGGGTGGAATCTGGACGACAACCGGACTTCACGGTCGAAGACCCGCTCGGCGCTTTTAACGTAGCTGCTGCTAGCAGTTGATTGCAATGCGTGCTGAGAGGGCGCTAGTTTACGAGTGCATCGATCGACGCAGGGCAAAGCAATCGTCTGCACGGCTGATCTACTGCGACCGCAGCTGCAGACGCTACTCTTATGATCCGGTGTAGACACCGGCCGGCGCTACTGGCCGGCGCTACTCGCCGCAGTGTTAAATCACTTCAATTATTTTATACCGGCGCCGCGGAATGCCATGAACCCACTCTGTACTGTAATTCACATCTGCTCATTATCATGGGTCGCCCAGCCTCAGTGGACAAATTGCCTGTCTGGCGACCCGCCACAAGAATGCCAATGCGGTTGGGCTTAACTGCATGCTTACATTGCTCGGACTGCAGTGTTTGCGGCAAATAAATCCCTTTTATTTATTTCTTTCTTTTCTTCCTCTCGTTTTCTAGCAACGACCCATCGACAACGGCAGCACGGCTTTTTTAGGCAACGCGTACCGGTCGAGCTTATGCTACGAGTTGTATTGTCTGTCTGTCTGTCTGTCTGTCCGTCGTCTGTCTGTCCGTTCCGCCGTAATGGATGTAATTGTGGCTAAGCGTTAGGTCGCGGAGAAAAACTTTTTACACGAGTAATTAGCGCTGTGTCTTAAATCTACGCTTGCAAAATTTGAGCGATTTAGTGCAAGGAGAACATTTTCAAATTCGGAGTTGAATGCAGGGATTGGAGTTGGTAGGAAATGTGTGTTTTTCAACGGAAAACTGGACATATGTCGGAAACAGCGAGAGATAGGGCCAAGTAGATAGATATATAGATAGATAGTTGGCTATCAATCACTAATAGAAAGTGGCATACGCCCTATCAGATGAGATAAAGATCATCGACCTTGGATAACCTTGAAGGTCACTGACAACCAGTACGGTCGGCTATCTTGCGACAGCTGGGCTTCTTGTGTAACTTTCTACTTTAACACTGGTCGTCTTCGTTTATCTAGCAGTTGCAAATAAATAGCATTGAGTCTTTATCCTTAGGAAATGACAGCTGTATCAAGCCTGTTGTATAGGCCCTAGGCCTAGTCGTTAGATAGCAGCACTATTCTCGGCGGAGGTCTGAGATCTCTGATCGCTTCTATTATATTATTATTATTACTAATGATATCATTAATCAGGGTTTGTGAAACACTGTTGCTCATGCATGCAGCTGGCAAATACCTCGCGGCAAATTCGTCTCTGCCATTCTATAACATAACGGCACCAATCGATCCTTATTTCGCGATCACATCGTTCGTTAATATTCTTGGCCACGAGGAGAGTTCTTACATCTTTTCTGCTTCTTCACGCCATCTCAGTCACCGTGACAGTTCCATCACGAGGTAATTTAGCGTGGAGACTGAGCTAGGCAGGACCGCCCCCATTCATCCCTATGCAGGAGACAGCTAGGGCACAGACAACCCCCACGACAAACCTCCTGTGACAAACCCCTCATATGCGCCATATTTCCGTACCTTACTGTATACTGTTCATATTTATCGCCACAAGTCTGACCGCATCAGGAACTCAACAAACTTCATTCATCGCTTGACTATTAGTCTACAGACAAATTGATAAAAGAAGCATATGTTTTACGTATAGGCTACAGCACAAACTAATTACAAAAAACGTATTGACGTATATAGATAGGAAGCTGTCAAAACGGAGTACAGTTGAAAGCGCACGCTTACCGATGGAGGGGCTTTAGTCGTAGGGGTTATTGTCCATACTAGCCTACCCTCTTCCCCCAGGGAAATGCCGGAAGACAGAACGTCATCTTAACGACGTTACGACGTCCTGTTGCGCTGCTCTTGTAGTGCTATAGCCTATATGTACGACTCTGCAGACTGTCGCAACTCATATACTCGCATATACGTCTACAGCGCGTGCAAATGTATATACATGTTTTGCTTTATACAGTATTGCTTGGACTGCATCTGTGGCAAATGCATTACTTCATTTCTTTCTTTTTTTCTCTCGTTTTCTATGTAACAATACATCAGTAATCGCAGCCTTGGTTTTTAGACCCATCAATTCTACCCTTTGTCTCATGTGGCAGCAAACTGTAGACGGTTGAAACTCGACGCATTTTCAGCTGCACGCATAACATGCTCTGCATGCCTTCTGTCGATTCTAGCAATTTTGGCCACGATATTTAAACCGTCTACATGTACGTGCCTTACCTGGTAATAAAGTGGAGAATTTATTTCTTAACGAACAAACCAGTGAAACGGATGATCGAAAGTAATCAATCAACATAGCCTACTTTCTATCGTACATAATGTAAGCATATTTGCTTTTTTTCGTTCATCCAGCGGAAGAACTGAGGTGTTTTCATATTTTATTAACACACTTTCACCTTCTGATTCTGATCTTTTCGCGTGTATCCAGGAGGACTTCATTAAAATTAGGCTTGCGTCAGACAGTCATAAATAAATAAACGCCTCAAAAGACGATCTACCTTGGCTTACATTCACTGTTTTCGGGAACCCTGGGACTTTTATCTGGATTAGTGACGTAAAATCGTTTCGGAGCCAACGGCTCATGCACAGAGCGGCACCAGCATACACTGCGAGAATACGTACGTACGCAGGATTAGTGCATCGCGCGATGATTCTGTTGCCCAATTCTGTGTTTTCTCGGATTACTGATGACATTTTTTTTGTTTTGGCTAATCCGCGAGGATAATTCACCAGTGCAAGTCAACACGCTGCTGTCGGACATAGGCCTACAGTGTAAGTCTTATACCCTGTTTACACGATCAAGTTGGCTTGATGTTTGCTCGATCGTGTAAACGGGGTATTACTTGGTCATCTAAAGCAGTGGATAAATAGCCTAGATACAGAGCAATTTATACTGTAATCATCTGCAGCCAGGTGCATAATTGTACAAATTCGGCGGCGTTTGTTACGTTAACCCAATCTGCGAACGCCTTTCATTGAATCGCTCGTGTAGCCTACGTACACTTCAAACACTTGTCCAGAACCTTTTGTTCCGCAGTTTTTATATGTCACAAAACTGTCTATTTTTTACTCGCTTGCTTATTGTAGGCCTAAATCCACAATCCCACATTATTTCCGCACTGCAGTCACTGTCGGTCTGTCGCAAGTCTTTCCTGTTTCGTCTCTCTGATCACGCCGAGTCCTAGAAGTAATAGTGACGATTTAGGCCACATTAAACCTCATTATGACGTTTGACAACAACGACGATGACGACGAAATCAATGACAAGATAATTAGTTATGAATGACATACTGTCGAGACGGCACTGACAGTTGTTGCTGCCGTCGGATGATGATTGCAAAGTTGTATTTGCGCCGGTCTGACGTCGAAATCTGCAGTCCAATATCGGCACTGTATCTCCAGAATGCAGCACGTCACCGCTGCCTGACCGGCCTTCGCCCCGAGCACCGCTGCCGCTGGCGCTGGTGGTCCGCTCCCGGGTGCGTCCCGGGACTGCCAGTTCATCCTCTGACGACGAAGGTTCCTCCGAGTCGCCCGTGTAGATGAGCTTCAGGTAGGACGGGTAGTTGGTCGCACCCTCGGCCACCATCCGCGCTATCTTCTCACGCGTCGACGTGCGCCGCCGACTGCCTGCGCCACCAACTCCGGAACCGGAAGCGCTGGCGGAAATCACGTGATCTGCAGCGCCGGAAGTAACATGGCGACGCGCGTGCACCGCCACTGCCGGTTCCATTCGCCGCGGCTTCTGGATAAAAGTGATGGTCGAAAATTTACTTCGCGTTCGCTATTTTCAGCAGTCTGGCTTTTGAATGGCCGGTGAACTTGACGATTGGAAGACAGTTTTTTAACTTCGCTTATACACGGTCCGCACGCACCAGTTTTCAGCAGTAGCAGGACAAATAGCAACAAAGTATCAAAGCTATATGCTGTTATTGACGTTGCCGTCGCGCGGATAGACCGGCGCAATATCCAACAACGCACCTGTTCACCAGTCCTGTTCTCACCTGCCCAGTAAACTAATCAACGGGGCGATGACGCGAGTAACGAACGCATTAACGAACGCTGAGGTCGTTAAATATAGCGTGCGTCTGACACGCAGGCAGTCTGCAACCGCTGTCTGCATGGCGTCGCACGCACCAAGCATGGAACTACACCGCAGACTCCGCCGCTCGCACACAGACGATAGAGATGTACATGCGTTAAACGAAAAACGATCAGATACCATACGATAGGCCTACACGACGAAAATTTCCCGCTGGCTGCCGGATAAATAGCCGAACCTTGTAGGTCTGGATATTTGTCTGACAACCATATGAATAGCCGCTAGGCTATTGTGATACCGATAACCTGTGCCAAACATTTATCAAGTTCAACAACTTTTAACACAAATAGGCCTACTATTGCATTATGGCAATAAACGACTAACGACGTATACACTAAAATTATTCCATTAAAATTTACAAGTCAGAACGGCTACAATCAACCACCATCAGTAGAACCACAACGGCTGATATGCCTGTCATCTGTTGTTTACTCTGCACAAAAGTGGTCAGAGGTTAAAAGGTAAAAAAGAGTTTATTGAAGGATAACAAAATTATTTAAAAGTTTGGCAAAATCAACAATTCGCAACTCACTAACAGCGGCACGCTGCTGCTGCTGCTGATCAGCTGAAAGCATCATTCACAATGTCCAGCGTTTATGCTTTCACTAAATTACCATTTGCCACACCGATATGATATTAAATCCATTATGTCGACCTTTTAGCTTGTCCCTTTTCTTATTATTATTCGCTTTCCCAAATAGTCAACGCTTCAACAGACATGTCTCCAGAGAGCACTTTAATGGAGTAGGCCTAGGCCCTACATACACACTATAGAGACATAGTGCTCGAGACAGGCCTATAGCAATACTAGAAGGCGCTCCTAAGAGTGCATATCTCCGCAAAGTGAAGTAATTTAAACATTACAACAACAACAACAACTACTACTACTACATTGTGACCATGAGTCTATCTGACACCGTTATGGAGATATGGCGCCTCAAAGATAATGGGGTCACGACCTTGACATTTCGGGGTCACGTGACGTCATCGGTCACGTGACCATTCGACTCGCGGTGGTCGACTTCCTATGGGTGGTCCATTGCGACCATGCGTCTATCTGGTACCGTTATGATATATGGCGCCTCAAAGTAAATGTACACACACACACACAAACGGAATGACGGACACAACGACGGACAGAACGACCAACCTCATAATCTCCTCCAGTGTTCACTACGTTCACACTTGGCGGAGATAATAAAAGCGCGACTGTGGAATAAGCGACAGAGGCCACCGACCGGCACAGATCACTACAGACAAGGTCAATGACGGATCAATAGTGCTTATGTGCCACGCGTACTAGACCTACTAGACTGGCTGACTGAGTCATGCGCCACTGCCTGAGCTTATCGATGGCACACAGTCATCTCCTGCGTGGAATCACCGCGATGATTGCCAACAGCCGCTGCAGCAGCGTCTATACGACTGCCGATAAGCTGTCGCTGTCATTGTCGCGTCGGTGCATTGCTTGACATAGGGGCCTAGCCTAAATGCACGACAGTAATCAACTTCGGGCTATAGGCCTATGTGCATTTATTGGAAAACAAAAAGAAAGAAGTCTTTTAGTACACTAAAAACCCATACAAAATTTCAAGTACCTCTGTTAGGCCCTACGTTATTTGACGGAACAGCTTGCCTGCTGACCGAATTGACAATGGTTTCTTTCCGAAGTTCAAAACTTCTAATGATCTTTAAAACTCATCAATCTCCCTTTGTCTCGTGCAGCGACCTCTGCACTGGCTTTTTGTGCTAAATGTTCGTTTTACTGTTATTTTTGGTTTTATTTTTTAGGCTATGGCAACTGTAAGCGCACTTTGCCTTTGCATCTGGTTTGCAAGTTGCAACTACAAACCAAAATAACACTAATTCTCTGTTATTGTCCTTGCAACGAATAGAGAGTGGGCCAAAAATCTAAGCTAGGCCTACTTTACCATATATCTTCGATAAATATTGACTATTTTTACTATAAACATTGTTGGTTTTCGGATATTTGTTTTACAAGGTAGTGTAGCAACATAATAATTGTTGTGTGCATGCCACTGAGTAACAAATTTCTTTCTACTAGTAAAAAAAGAGGAAAATTAGTCAATATTTAGCGAAGATATGGAAAAAGTTTTATTAGCCTACACTGTAAATGTGGAGCTTGTTTGAGTTGGACGCGGCTTCCGCGTTTATAACCCAAACATTAAGCTCCACGTGTGTGAGTACCCGGCAGAATAGATATAAATACAACTCGTCGTCTGCATTGCGTGAGACGTAAATATCCTGGTGATCTTTGCAAAGCTATAAAAGCTATATTCCTTTGTGCATGCAGAGATCAGTGCAGAGCAAGCAATAGCATACGCCGCAGAACGATTGCAAAAGCAGCTCGATCGTGTAGACCTAATCAATAGCTCCCTGCAGGCCCTGATGCGGGATAAAGACATGTTTCTAAGAACGGATCCGCGCCGCAGCTTTAAATTTTTTATGCGATCGCTCGTGCAGTTGATGCGACTAATCCCCTCGAGCGTCGTCAGCTAATGCAATAATCCACTAACAGTGACCACGGATTAACGGAGCAGATGACACCTTCGTCTGTCTACAGCAGCTGAAAGAATGTATGCAATGGCTCATTACAATTCACAATTACAGCTCACAGCACCGACAGCTTTTTAAATGTCTTTCCTTAGCAACAGACACTAAAACGCAGATGCATTCAGACAGTTTAATTAAGTAGTGCCAGTGATGATGGAATGACAATTTCTCTTGACCTTATCGAAGCATAACCCTACCGCACAAATGTTATAAATGGTATTAAGTAATCAAACGGTATTAATAGAGCAATATGCAAACAACAGAGGCCCTGTTCAGGAGGTCAGGGGGGCCCTGTTCAGGAGGTCAGGGGGGCAAAGCCCTCCTGATGCTGAAACACTTCTAGCTTTTGTACATTCAATGGAAGCCACAAATTTGCCTGCTTTTTGATATTTGGAAACGTAAAAAATCACAGATAGGCCTATCTGCAGTATGCATGATCCAAGACCATTTTCCCTGACTTTTCAAAAAATATATTTTTCCCTGAGCAAACAAATTCCCTGAATTTTTACAGCTATTCCTGACCTGTAAAAACCGTGGTAACACAGTGTGAAAAAAGGCTCACCATCCCAATTAACAACTTAATCCTGGACTGAGAACAAAATCTGAATGAGAATTACCAAAAAAGTGAAATAGCAAGAATTACAGATAGCTTAATTAAACTTTTATTTTCAATCAAACTGCGTTCACGGTAAGTTAATCAAACAATCACAACAAAATTAAACTAATTTGCACGAAATGTGTTTTATCCTTAGTTGAAATGATGCAATGGGCATACAGGCTTCTGAAAGAAAAATTAGAAAACTTTAAAAAAAAACTCTTAATTGCTACTGTTCCAGCTAAGGCTAAGTTAATGCTTCGTATAATCACAACACCATCGTGCGTGCAACTGCATTACGAAAGTTGGGGCGTGCACTTCGATCGATCGTCCCTTTTCCCCTTTCTCCCTTCGTATCTCGTTTGCCTTTGCTCATTTCTTCTTTTCCCTCATCCCCTTCATTCAGCTGAGAATCAGGAAAGTTCAGTAAGTGCCTTTAACATGTCTGACAGGAGCCAGAACACAACCTCACGTTTTGAGGCATTAACACCAAGAAAAACGCCTTTTGTGGCATTGAAATTTACGAAATGTTCTTTCAAAATAAAAAAATGAATTTTAACGACAATTATCACAATGGTGGCCTCCAAAAATTGACAGGGGCCAATGCAAAATTAGTTGCATGATCCCAAAATGTTGACAAGGAGTGCAGGCCTCCCTCGCATCCCCATGCTAGCTGCACCCATGTGTGGTCATCAACTACAGGTACACTATTAACGG
>Ga0209454_1000361_pt1 | contig 24079 bp, 13 predicted proteins | sample WorMetHERISLAND1_2_FD_187400 | JGI IMG/M metagenome (GOLD analysis project Ga0209454, IMG submission 187400) | Marine gutless worms symbiont microbial communities from Max Planck institute for Marine Microbiology, Germany - Olavius geniculatus... | ecosystem: Host-associated > Annelida >... | reverse complement strand
TGTGAGTTATTTAGATTAAGCAATAATACTGCATGAGGCAGAAAAGCAATATATCATCGGTTCTGCTTTCCCCAGGCAGTGTATAAACAGACTTTGAGTGAGGTGAAAAATCGAACGTTTATTTAACGGCAACTTGTCTCAGAAATATTCGTACCAAAAATTATTAAAATGTGATAAGCCTTCTTCAAGTTACAATCGAAAATGTTCGGGATGTTTTTTTTTGAGACACAGTGTACAGTGTACTTATAGCAATGTGAGAACTATAGCGTTGCACGGCAGCAGCAACATGTTTTCACCAGAATGAGCAAATCTGCATCCAAACGATGCTGAAATATCCTAACAGCCTATGTCTATCTTGAGAATCACATAAATCAATAGTCAGTGCTCACTGTGTTTGTGCACTCTTTTCGTTTTCGGTGACACACTTCTTAATCGCTTCCTCTTTCTGTGTCTGCAAGCAAATTCGCAACAATTAGAACCTGCAGACAGAACAGCAAAAAAGCAGCAAAAGCATAAGTAAACTATCACAACAAGATAATTTGTCAGAAGCTGAAATGCATAATAATGAAGTTGCATTCCAGAAGCGAGCAGAAAACAAATAAAATTCAGCTAAAAGGCTCGAAGTGAACTGACGACAAATGATCACCGTTGGTTCGGTCAGTGGAAATGTCGCATCCAACACACTTTCACCGTTCCGCCATCAACTGAAAACATTTCTGTTTAAACAATTCTATCCATCTCAACTTTTGTAATGACTTGCGCTTTTACCTGTGGTCCTAGCAGTTTTTATCCAGACCACATTAAAAATTTGTAATGTAATGTAAATGCAGAATGAAATCAACAAATGTAATGCAACATCTGCTTATACATCATGGAACATAAAAACACACCACCAAACTTTTCTGAATATCTTCATCAAACTGGATGTTTAATAATCATGTTATTGCAAATTCACAGCAGAATCCATGCTTTGGAAAAATGCTGGACAAAGCGCATTTCAGCTGCAGGAGACTATGCTGAAAAAGTGATAAAATATGATGAAAATATCTTATGCCTAATAGTCGGGCAGCTGACAGGGGTTACCATGCACCCTCCTCTGGGATTAAACCCCATGCATATTTTATTGTACTCTGTGGGCTAAACTTTAGAAAAAATTATGTTAACAGAAAAAAAATTTGGGATACATGGTGCTTACCAGCCGTTTGTTGCTATGACAATCGAAAACCCTTAGCAACAAGCTGGGTGTGCCTATATCACAAAGATAATAAGTGTCTGAATGTGTCAAATATTATGGCTATAATGAACTGTTCATAATATTCGATATATGCATGCATGGAGTTTAATCCCAGAGGGGGTGCACGGTAAACCCTGTCAGCTCCCCGACTATAAATAAGCCAGTCCAGATACAAACTTTTTGAATGACCCTCGTATTTACAGTACATTTACAAATGGCACAGCACCTAGACAATATGCTACACAGACCGGTGGCAGCTGCCGGTCTTTTCATTTCTGGAGCCTGTTGTATGACTATCAGTATCAGCATCACTATCAGACGAACTCTTAAAGTCATCAGGATAAAGTTCTTTGTAGCCACTGTGACCCCACCTAGTTAGTTACACAATCATCACAGCCATTCAAGCAATCTACTGGAAAAAAGTAAAAGCAGAGGTAGTGTATGCACCGTACTAGCTCTTAACAGGAAAGCCATCAAAGGAGAGCTACATATGGAATCACACAGTGTTACCTGCCAACCGACACCAGTGAACATGTCCCACCTTAACCGTAGCCAGAAAAACTAGTACTCGGTTTGCTGAGTTGACCTTAGTGTTGGTTGTTGCCACTGGAATTTTGATGCATTCTGTTATACATTCCGAGATATAATTATTTCCAATTCTGGCAACCACATCATTACTTCCGATTTTTGGTCACTGTTGCAGCTGCCTACTGACACTTTTTCCAGCTCTAAATGGAAGTAAACCTCAAATTTGTAGAGAAAATGTGACGTATCTTTCATTTTTTAATTTACACATACTTTAGTTTGTGTGACCATATTGCAACTTACGGCTGTCAGTTATCCCCAAACAATAACATACTGCATTAAAGATGTCTGTATGAAATTGTTCCAGGATTGCCTTGTTGGGATTACATATTTGACATTTTTCCAGGTGAACGCTTTGAAGGGTCTTTTGCAACCCTAACTGCACTCTGGTGGTTGGGCATTGGAAATACACTTAGCCTGACCATGGTGTCATTTCAATCTTCACAGATTCCCAATTTCCAAACAACATACTGGTAACCAAACTAACTGGGGTTAATGCACTCTCCAAAAAATCGTTTACTGACACAGACCACTAATTAGCATACAGGCACTACTGTACTTACTACACAGCTCATATTATTACTGCTCACGTTAACATAAATGTGGTAAATATATGGTCATGTCACTCTTGTATGGTGGCTAGAAGTCTTTTAGTAAACCTGTGATAAGTTAACATTATGTGTGAGAAGAAATGTCTTGACCTGTTTGGATCAGCGGATTCAGCTGCGTCAAGTTTACGCAGCCAGAAAGTACTGTTGCTACTAGACTGTTCACCATCCCGCCCCGTGTAGACATACGGCCTCACATCCTCGATATTGTCCATGTGTGCCGCTTGATGATGGCCACTACCTTGCTTCTTAGACTCAGTCCTAACTGTTCCAGGGCTGTTGCCGTGGATACCAGCAGCAGCAGCAGCAGCCACAGCATTCTTGTGAGACTGACTGCTGCCAAAACGCATTGCTTCATATTGGCGCCAACATTCTTCTTCTTCTACAGCCTCAAATATCAAAAATGCACACTTCAGTTAATTATTCATTGACTGAAAGCTTGGCATCAGCCTGCCATTCCAAAGATCTGCCTTTTCGAAAGGTTGCCACAGTTAGGGATAGGCTTAGGAATTGGGTTAACAGCAGGGTTAGGGTTAGAGTCAGAGTTAGTTAAGTGTTTAATAAGTATGGTTTCATCGTTGTCTAAAACAGGTTTTGGCAACCCATCAGAATGGCGGCCCCTCGGAATGGTTGACCTAAATCAAGGGCTTAAATAACTATGCGAAGGAGGCGGATCAAACACATCAAGTTTTAGTTGACTGCAGTTTCACACTGTCACACAGTACGACAGGCAGCCAATATCAATTCACTTGCTGTAGGCAGATGAGGTTCCGATACAAAAGAAAGGCCGAATGCTGTCTTGCCAGTATATACACAGATCCAGACCATGCCTGCCCAGACATTACAGTATATAAGATGAAAAGTGCAACAATTTCTAACAAATAAAAGACTGAATAAAAATGTCATTATACCCGATTATGTGCATCAGTCTGTAGAATCATATTCCGCAGCAAAACGTTTGAAACTTGCTTCGGCCGTTGCATTTCCGTATCAATCCACATTCACCAAATCCTTCACATATGAGACATAACAGCATATAAGAACATGGTAAACTTCTCCACCTGAATCCTAAGACTAGTCCTAACCCTAAGCGTAACCCTAACCGCATCTCAAACCTAACCTTAACCTAAACAAAATGTCATCCTAGGTTAGCCTACTACTAAGTACTGTCTTGCTTAGCCTATGGTGTCAGCGGAGTCTTAGCATCGCATCAGTAGAAATTTTTTGTCTACGTCTTGTCCAGATAAAATGCTGTTCAGTTTATCACGACGTAGCCATGGCACACAGGATCATATTCAGTTCATTGCTATTGTTATTGAACTGTCCGCTGTCACCATCGGCTAATCACGACGCATCGCTCAGTGAATGAGTTCCGGTTTGAAGCATGATGGAAATTCAAGCGGAAATGTGATATCGCGATCGACATATCACAATTCCCTTAAAATTCCCAGGCGCCGAACTAAAGTTGGATACCCCGCTTTAAGCAAGTTAACGTACCTCAGCAGAGTCAGAATGGATAACAATGATCAAATTTAATCTTTAAAGTAAGAACTGCTCATTTAGTTTTAAATTATTCACTTTCGTTAACTTTCAAAACTTTGTTAAAATAATTTAATCTGCTAGGCGACAGAAATTCTATTTACAGTCTACACAGAATATATAAATGGTTCCTAGAGAAGGACTGATCACTAGCTTTTTCCCCTTACCCAAATACTAAGGCTAGCCCTAATCCCAAGCCTGACCCTAACCCTAACCCCAAACCTAACCCTATCCCTAACGCTAGCATTGACATTAACAACTGACTGACCCTACGTTACATTCAGCGCACATGACTGCTTGCATTTGTTTACATATGTTGAGTGACGTGTTTATAAAATTGTAAAATTACGGGAATTGCCATTAAAATGTGTGTTGCTGTTGATTAATTAGTGATTTAACGACTAAAAATGTGCCTAAAATAGTTATCAGAAGATCAACGAAGTAAGTTTACAACAATTATTTTCGTTCATTCGATCGCTGATAAACGTAAATTTTTTATGACTATATATGGCAAAAATCGTTAATTTTTCTGTAAGTACCGAATCATTCTGGCAAAAAACATCAGAAAATACGAAAACACACCTTCACAAGTCTACTGAGTTACGTTAACTTGCTGAAATCAAAGTATCCTACTTTAGTCCGGCACCAAATTCCCATCACGCCTCGAACTGGAACTCCTTCGCTGACCAAGCATCGTGGGAACAAATGAATTGTGGAACTTTTGTTCCCACGTACTTTCGCTCCCGAGAGCGAAAATCATGTGAAACTTTCGCTCCCAGGAACTTTTGTTCCCACAGTCAACGTAACGTGGTTTCACTCCCAAACACAAATTATGATTATTTAATTGATAAACTAATGGAAATTAAGGCGTCATAGCTTGTTCGTATCTTTGTACAGCTTCATTGTAGTGAAAGATGTCAGGATCTAGCAAATTATTTTATTAACTAATTAATCTTAAATTTACTAAGTTCTCCAAATTTTTCCTCAAATTATATTTGTTTATAAATTCCTCCTTAAATTTTATTTTTTGTCAAGTTCTTACCATTATTTTAAATTCTAGTCTATTCCCTAAACCTTAAACCCATCTTTCGAAAAACCTTTATAGGCTAGCTGTAACACGTTCCCTAGCGACAGCTGGGCTTTCTTGTTTTAAACGTTGAGCATTTACACCACATACTGGAGTCCCCAAATGATTTCATCTGCTTCTATTAAGTGTGTAGGGCTATAATGTTAACTCTGAGTGAGGAGCGAAAGTTCCACCTTATTTTCGCTCGGGGGAGCGAAAGTTCCAGGAGGCGAAAGTGCCTGGAAACGAGAGTTCCAGGGAACGACTTTCGCTCCTGGGAGCGAAAGTACGTGGGAACGAAAGTTCCTGTTACCGGAGCGAATGTCTTGCCCAATGGTACAGTAGGTAGGTCTAGCAGGGCGTTCTGTTATGTCATCCTAACAAATCCAGTAATCTTCACTCATTCCTAAAAATAAAAAATATAATATACGCCACGGTGGTCACAAGGACCGGATCAAAACGTCATATTCAAGTACAATACAAGTTACAAACGCAACACAAAAATATTACTCAACTTTGTTTACATATAGCGTATAGAATATATAATATACTACAATTTTCCCACGACACAAACTAGAGATGGGTCAATATATCGCAATATCGGTTCTACGAGTATATTTATACATCTATCGTCAATGTAAAATTGTAAATATGTTATTCTAATTGTAGTAAACAACGCTCCATTTGCCCAACAGCTTCAACACAATATCAGATCCATTACTGCATTGACTGCAAGTCTTTGGAAAACCAGTTTATGTGCAAGTATTAATTAAATAAGTAAGTAATCTTTTATTCCTGAAAGGTCAAATGCCATTGACAATAAACAGAAAATTACAACACATCAAATTTAAAGTTAATACAATTAAAAGAATAATGAAACTAGAAAACACCAAAAAATTTCATTACTGAGGGTCTGGTGCAGCGCATTAGCCTAGAATATAGTAAAAAAAAATTTTTTTAAATGCAGTACAAATGAATGCTAGTACAGGTTAAAATAGCACTGTGGCAAGACAAAAAGACAATACGAGTGATGAAGTTTCATGAGAATTTTTTTCAGGTGGTAATAAGTGGTCAATGAAACCAGCTCACCTAATCGTATCTGTCACTTTCACCTAGAAAAATAAAGCCCTGTACCATATTACATAATGTAATATATAGCCATGTGTAAATAGACAAAAAATGAGAAAAATACTCATCAGCATTGTGGGTAAAACAAGCATATATATAGGTGGGGCAGCAAGTTTGGATTTTCCAACCAACAGCGCTGCAAAGCAGACAGCGTACAAAATTCCAGAAAAAGAGAAAGTGGGTGCTCAATTTCTATTTTGCTCATAAATTTTCCCAAAATGGTAGCTTTTAGCTTCAAATTTTGTACTTATAAATGAAAATTATCCAACAAGATTTTCTGACAAGCCAAAAATTTACGGGGGAGAGAAAGGCAGTTGCCTACTGCACCACCACAAACATGCTATAGTAATTTAAAATAGACAGTATTAGTGAAACAAGCCTAAATATGAGAATGATTACACAAACTACAAAAATTTAGATGTTAAAATTATGTTGGCTTACAGCAAACTGAGACCTCGACCTGCGTGTGATGTAATAAACCACTAGAAAAGGTTATACACTGACAAAACCATTAAACAATCATACAAAAAATTCTTTAATTTATTTAACATCAACAAATAAATAAATAAACTACGAGCAACCATGCAAAAGTAACATGCATATAATAAAAAAGGTCCAACAGGTGTATAGCTCCTTATAGAATATAAGAACTTTGAGCTAATGCTCACGAGATGTGCGAAAGCCTATAGCAGTTCCAGTTCAGTAGTTTATCTGAAAATTAGGGTGTACATGCTAAGTTAATATACAAATACCAAATTCTCTATCTGGATCGCATAACGATAGTAGCGTGGCGACACAAATTCTCTGTGTTGTGAGAAATAAAGCACAGAATCTATAAGTCAGATACAAGAATCTATCTAACACAATGCAGCATTATGTCAAACACAGCCACGGTGAGATGAAAATAACTTGGAAAAATATTGTCAACTTGTACACATAAAACTTGCACGACAAATGGCATATTGACCGGTATATTGGCAGGTAACAACAACTGTTTTTCAAAAGCCCCACACACCAAAAGCATCAAATTGCAAAGTAACAAATGACCAGAATTTATTTACCATTGCGTTATCAGGAATGCACAGGGTGTATCAAAAGACTGAACTACTTGTCAGTGCTGATAACCTAATGATGGTTAGTGGTAGAAAGACGTGCAACGATATGTCAAGAGTTTCAGAATTCTGTCAAAAAAGCGTGAAATGTGAGTATCAATGCATGAATATTTTTTTGCCTAATTTGCACAAATCTTCACCAGCACTGAAATTATGCTAAATTTAACAGTAGCAAACACATCTCATACCCTAAATAAAAATACAATATACAAGCAACAGAAAGTCTTAATAGAAAACAGGCCAGATTGGCTGCGCCATGAACACTTATTTACAAATTGAATGATCTCTATACATCAGCAGAATTACATCATTATTACATCATAATACAAAAAATTTGAGCTAAAGCTCACAAGACGAGCAAAAGCCTATAACAGTTCTTGTTCGTAAGTTGACTTAGTCTATCTCCAGCCATTTTGTTGCAATACTCTTGAAGTGTGCGCTGCAGCCAAAAATCGCAAAAAATAAACCCTTTATTTTCGAAGTTCAAGGTCTTTCAAAGTCATCAATGTTGATACAACTAAAAAAACTCGTCACTAGTGCTTGTTGCGATAAGCAGCATACCAATGCCTATCTGCAACCGTTTTCACACTAGACTGGCCAACAGCGGTAAAATAACAAATTTTAGGGGGTACCACTGTTTGATGCCCTCATGTGCAGGTTTCCTTGAACTAGAAGGTCAAGACTTGGACCACTGAAATAAGCATTTAATGCTGGAAATTTCATATGCAGCTTGTCCTTGTCTATCTCTAGTGATTTCGGCGCAATTCGCTTCTCAAACGTCTCACAGCCGAAAATCACCAAAAAATCCACAAATACCTCTATTTTGGTGTTCAGGGTCATAAAGGTCATTGTTCTCAGTGGAAATCGAAAGCCCATGTACGACTTCCTATTGGTGATTAATAGTAACCTAGGCCCTATCTCACATCATTTCTGAGACACAGCAACTTATTGGTCCAAAATCGCAAATTTTCCCTACCCCCTTCTCATTTAGTGCCCACACTCAGGGTGACCCCTTTCAAATTTCTGAAAAAGCTTTACGGATCCTGAAACTAGAGTCTTCCAGGCAGCCGATGGTGAAAAATTGGTGATCCTAGCTTGCACAGTTTTTGATTGATCCACCCGTGTGACAGTCAAACAGACAGACGGAGAGAACTGCGATGGCTAAGACACGATATAGCAGTACCTGCTTTTGCACGTAAAAATCCAAAAATAATACCCTAAGTCAAAATAAATAAACCAAAAAATATATAATACCATATGAAAACAACATACTGACATAAAACGGTCAGTATGATAACAATCAATAACAAAGCAAAGTAAATGCAATAAAACTGGTCCACTAGCTAGACAAATATTTGTCTGTGAAACGCAACTCACTAATGAAAACTACCAATAGTCGCAACATCATACAACTTGCTATCATCAGCAACATATACTAGAATTGCTGAACAGCTATATGGACAAATAAAAAAAACACACATTACAAAACTTTCAACACCCAATTTGGTCTTCCATGTCTTTCCAAGTCACGGAAAAATGGAAAACTTATTTCAAGGACTTTCGAGGACATGTGGCCACCCTGGTTACAGCATGACATACGGTCACGTCACTGAATATCTCCGCCAAGGTGAACGTAGTGAACACCGGCGAAGGGAATGTTCTCGTCTGATTTACACGAGCAGTCAATAAACCAAGTGTAATGCAGCATACGAGACTATGTATGGAAATAGTGGAAGACAATAACTGACAAACGGTTAAGCAGAATATGCCTGACTGGTTGATTTGTTTAACATGTTTGACATAAGATGCTTGATATATGAGCACCAATTACTCAAAAGTTCATCACAGAGAAACACAATACACAATACTGTACTGAACTGTCAGAGGCTGGTTGATGACTGATAAGTGAAACAGACAGCACTATGACTTCCATGTCTCCGGTGCTTACACAAAGCTCAATTTGTAGAAAAGTTAATATGGGTACTGCCAACTGGAAGCTAGGATATTCGAGGTGCCAAATGCCTCAAAAGAAAAGAAAAATGAGGAAGCATATCCCCTTGTCAGCTGACTATGGAGTTTAGAGGATCAGTGTAAGCTCTACCAGCAGGGTCTAGGGTGCAGCCCTATCAAAAACAAATTTTGGTGCAACATGAGCTTGGAAAATGCATCTGGTGCATAGCAATGCGATAATTTTGCACATTCCGAAAAAAAATTAACCACATGCACAGGTTGTACACTGTACCACCAAAGTGACATCAACAACCGCCGATACAACATACCACCTCCAAAATAAGTGTTGGTGTACCGCACTGGGCAGTACCAGCACAAATTACGTACCGTGCTTACATCATTACGATGGTCAAGCCTTAAGGTTAGCTGTTTGTATAGTACATGTGTATAATGTACACGACAACTTGCAATGCGCAAGCATCAATGCAGCGTAGTGCAGCATTATGATGCCCAAGCCTCTAGCGCTTTCATCTCGTCTTCATCTACATGCTGCTGCTGTTGCTGCTTCTTCCCTGATACTACAACAACAGTAACTACTACTACTACTATAATGACAATGACTATGATTACTACAATGACTATTTTTCGCAATGCTCTGCTTTTTAATTCAACCGACACCTTCAAACTCACCCACTTGACCTGCCTAAAGTACTTAACAATCTCCAGGCAAGTGCAGCATGAGCTGATGATACCATAGCACACTAAGCAACTGTCCATTGCCCGCATTAGCAAACAATTGAATATGCAGTTTGCAGCTAGCAGACATACCACAGCCCCAATCAGTAAGCTACTACTTACTGCCTATCCCGCTGAAGATACGAGGCTGAGTGTGACAGAGAAACAGGCTCAAGTAAAAATCTTGACAAGATGTAATATGAAATAAATTTTCAGATTACGAACACTGATCGCCAGTCATTCTGGGCTGTTAAAAAATGCAAAATTTTAACTTAAGCCAGTTAAAAGCACAGAGTTGGTTAGCAACTTGCTCAAGGTTGCTTGCAAATGAGAGGCACAGATATATTTACACCAATTTTTGCCGAAACTTGCCTGCAGTTTCAGCCACAAATCATAAAAGTTGTAAACACAAACCATCTCGACATGTCGAGATGGTTGCGACAACGTCCATGACAAGTCGGCAACAAACCTGCTTGTGTTGCTCTAATGCAATTCAGTCCGTGAGAAAGCATGCGAAAAGTCAGCGAGAAAGTCCGTGAACTTTGTGGCCGACAAAGTCGACGACTTTTACGATTTGTGTGCATGACAAAATATGAGAAATTGTCGCAAAGTCAGCGTAATGGAATTTGGGCTTTATCATCCGAATACATACAGTGTATAAACTGTCCACCTCTGGCTAGACGCTGGCTCTGTGCCAGAACATCTGGGCCTATCATACCTTAGATTATAGCTTCAGCACCGACATCAAAGCACAATACCGGTAATCTTGTAATACAGTTGCAGGCTATTATCCAAGTATAAACTCTATACCTTTAGCCGGACGTAGTCTCTGTGCCGGCTCATCTAAAGGTACAGATGGCAGCTGGTCTGCAGTAACGTCATCAATGTCTGCTTCTCTCTCTAGCTCCTCCAACTCCGCTAGAATATCATCCTATATATGACAACATGCAACCTACACCACGTGGTCTATACAGAGTATACTAAGAAAATGGTGCATAACATGAAAGGCTTAGGCACTCCAAATAGTACAAAATATACCAGTATTGGCAAATTTGTAGCTTTCAATGTTTTAAAAAAAATTATCAATAATAAAATATTTCGTTATTATCACTACAATTGGATAAGTTTGCATTAGGTTTTTTGGGTGGGTTTACCAGTTTTTGGTATCTCCCTGGGTATCTCAACCCTGTCCAATATCCATGATGCCAGACCTACAGCTATCTTACCAGCTGCAGAGAAAACTAAATGCCAACTTAGGGAATTTGAGGCCCCATGCAAGCAATCAGTATAATACATGTTATGTAGAGGGTACTACTACACTACACACCGAGCGAGTAGAGTTTTATGTCACACTCAATCAAAAAACATGAAATTTTTACAGTGTTCTTAACAAGAAAGCCTAGCTAATGCAAAGGGAACTGCGACAGCAGTGCATGTATGAAGGCCCACTGCCCACTGGGGTGTTCATGCTAAGTTAATATACAAATAGGCTACCAAAATCTCCATCTGCATTGCATAAGGAGTTAGCTGTGTGGCGACACCTTGTAACGCAGCCCAAAATCTCCAGAAAATCTATTAAACCCCTATTTTGGCATTCAAAGTCATGCAAGGTCACTGAATTTGGTGGCAATCAAAAGCCAGTGTATGACTTCCTATTAGTGATTAATAGTAACCTAAGCCCTATCTTGCACCATTATTGAGATACAGTGACTTATTAGCTGAACATCGCCAATTTTTCCCACCCCCTTTCATTTAGTGCCCTTGTTCAGGGTGATCCCTTTCGAATTTATAGAAAAGTTTTACGGTTCCTAAAACTAGAGTCTTTCGGGCAGCCGAAGGTAAAGATTTGGTGATCTTACCTCGCACTGTTTTTGACTGATCCACCCGTGTGAGAGACAGACGGATGGACAGAAAGACAGACGGACAGAATTGCGATGGCTAAAACGTGCTATCGTGCATAAAAATAAGTCATTGTCTCGATGTTAATTAAAGTCATTTACGTCAATGCCCACACTACAAAAACCTTGAACAAGCACATACTCTGAAAGACAATTACATCTCTGAAAGTGAAGAATCTAATAAAAAGAAAAAGAAAGGAGTTGGTTAGGAGTAACATAAAAACTTTTCTGCTATTGGTACAGCTCGGCAGTGTTGAAAAAACTCAGAAAGAAAATGAATTAAATCAAACTGTCAAATCATGCAGACCAAATGAGTTCAAACTCAAACTCAACTCACGTACTTTGTAGTAAGTTAAATCAAACTCAAGAAAATAATGAATTAACTCATAAACTCATTTTGTTTTTTTCGGTTACCAATCAATCAAGCAATCAACCAATAAAGTCACTAAAGCTGTTCTAAAATGCTAAAACCTGTCAATCAGCAAACAATCACTGTCCAGTGTTCCACAAAAAATATATATTACTCAGTTAATCAATCATTTAGTCAATCAATCAAATTCACTCAAAGAATCTTAAACTTTGCCTATAGGCCTACTGTTTCTAATTACTGTCTATTTCCTGTGATACTTCACATTCGCTTTCAGCAACAGAAATTTCTCAAAGTTTGCATCTAAAAGTTTGTTGCATCTCGGATTTTCAATCTGTCTACCTATGATGAACAGAGTCTTTACTGCAGTGGATGATGGCACTGCTGTAGGCCCCTATTAAACTGTCAGATATCTGTGCACATGGGCGGCGCTAGAAATCTGAAGCTAAAAGGGAATGGGAGCAAGGGCCAGGGCACAGGGGACAATAATTTTTTTGCGCGTTGGCCAAATGTCAACCTTATTCACTTGCTGTGTGCATCAAAAAGATATAGCGAGCCCCTAGTTATGCCCCCTGAAGCTGAAATGCTTAGCTTTTGGACGTGCAATGAAAGCCGTAAATTTGCCTGCTGTTTAATATTTCAAAATGCAAAAAACTCACAGATATCTGTGTTGTCTTGCAAAAATAGCGTTTAATAAATACCATCTTGGCATAATAAAGTGCCACCATCGAAATTTTCCCCCCTTTCGCATGTCTAAATATGCCGGGCTGGCCATGGTCATAAATAGCGTGAATGCTGATTACATCGCTGATGTCCTGTGAGAAGCCGACAGCATTGGACAATGCATCAGACAATTCATCAGCAATCTCATGTTGCTCAGCTACATCATCCAACAGATTGTGAACTGAGTCCACGTTCCTACAGACACATGCATACTAGTGAACTGTCATCCTGTTCCTGGAGGGGGCCACAAAGTATGGAAAAAATTCCCCAAGTTTTCCAGGCTATTTCAGAGCAATAAACTTACTTTTACATAAAATATCGCAATGAAAAGTAATTGTAATAATGACCTTCATCCAGAGTCATTCCACACAAATAATAGTGTCTAGTATTTTAGCTGACATTTATTTGGCAAAGTCACTATTAATGATCCTGTTTCCCCAGTCAACAGCCATTTTCCACAGATATTTGAATCACGAACAAAAACTATTTTGTTTGTCGCAATTTTTCCCTGAAGTTGCATGTGTGTGTGCACAATGCTCATTGGCTCACATGTTTTGGTGTGCGTTCTTGAGTGCCTTAGAAGCATCACCCATGACACGCAATACTTCGGTGTTTGTCGTGGCATTTTCTAATGCAGACCGTTGGAACTCGACCGTTGACAGCGTTCCATCAACCTGCTGCAGCTGCTTCATGTAACGCTGCTTACGCCTCAATGCTTGCAGTGCAGCTGAAACGCAAAAATCATGCCATCAACCAGTGTCATTGTGGCTGGGAAAAGGGAAAATTACTTCCCCTAAATTTTGGGCTGCCAGAAAATCTTGCTTGTCAAAAAATTTTCGTCCATTTGGAGGTGAAAACCCAATTTTTGAGAGACTTGGAAACAAAATTAAATGTTTTACAGTTTTAGCACATATTATATGCTCTCTTGGAAATCTGCAGCTGTCTGTCAAAAATCTGTTGAAAATTTGCAGTGTCTGTCAGAAAATTGCAACTTCCTGCCATGCCTATTTTCAACTCACAACACCGCTGCCATCAGCAACAGACTACTACTGTGCAATATCATTAACCACTGTTCTCAGTACATACATTACAAGTACATGTACAAACATTAAATATAAAAACTTACCAGTTTACATTACTGTGTAAGGGCGACTAAGTCACACATCTAAAACAGCAGAAATCATTTTAACAGAACACAGAGTGACTGAGCGACACACAGGCTGACCTTACAAACCCATATGACGTGACCCCATTTAACCTTTTCCACCTCGCATGTTTTTTATTGCTTTTATTTGGTGTGTTAGTGTGTGTCTGGGTGACTGCATGTGTGCTTGTGTTTTTTTCTTAGTTTACTGTCTTTTTTGTGTTGCTTGTCTGCCGTATAGGTATTGGCGAATAAACGTACTCATTATCCCGTGAGCCAATAAACATGGTAAATGCAAATGCAACACAAATAAACAAATTTTCAACTTAAAGAGTAATAAGCAACAGTTTGCAAATGTAAAGATGTAAAAAATAAAACAACATAATTACAAACATTCAGCACTATGAACACAGAAAAAATTCTTTACATGTTCATCTTGTAATGTTTTTGCAGTCAGTAAGAGATGTACGAACATCGTTAACTATGGTGAAGGTTTCTGATGTAAAGCACTGGATAATTGCTAACAGAAAGAGAAATCACTGGATTTTGTTGAACTGATGACAAAAACAAAGCTATAACAAACATAAACAAACCATTTATGTATAAACAACAAAATATGAATCAAAGCAAATTACAACAACAAACAAAAAAATTAAAATATTATAAAAATAAAAGACCCATACAGAAATCAACAGCAAACTGAAATTTAATGGCTACAAAAATAATGTCATTTCTTTCAATACCAGTTACAAATCTGTAAAGTGGAGGCCTAAGCCACACAGCTCAATCTGAAAAGTTTTTTTGCTTCATCCAAGCAATGCAGTACTTTAAATAACTCATGGCAAAATGACCTGTAATAACCTTCAGCTACTTCATAAGAAATAACACATGAACAGTTTATAAATTGTCCACCTCTACATGGATGTGTGTTTTTGTGTGTGTGCACAAGGTTTCAATCCAATAAAAATGGCTAAAACCATTAGATCCATTGGGGATGATGTGCTTCTTGTAAGTGAAGGATATGGTTACATCTTTGGCAGCAAAAGCTAAGAGACACTTTCACTCCTGAAAGCAAAATTTCTATATATGGAGCTATGTTTTTGAGTGCAAAAGTTCCCGGTGCCATCTTTACATGCATGCCACAGCCGTATACCATGCTAGTCAGCTGCCATGTGCAAAAGCTCACAACTGCTACTGCTTGGCACTAGATAGTTAAATTAGTTACATACATGCAATGCTGTACAATACCTTGCTTGTTCTTCGAACTGTTCTTCTTTGCTAATGACACTTCATGCTCTATTTTCTGTTCTAAAAAATCCGACTTTTTCTGCAGCATCTCTTCTACTTCTCGCAGATGTTGCAGCGCTTCCTTCGGACTCTGAACAGATGCGGCTTTCTTGCCAGAACCAAAGATCTTTGAAATAGCACTCATTTTCTCAGTGCAGTGAAGACAAGGAACACTGAGGAAAAAAGACTGTACACATACATAACAGAATAGTTGTACGATATATATCACCAACGGTCACTGGTTGCAGTAAAGGCAATCTCGTGCTACTTACTAACTGTAAATAACGTTTATAGCTCCTGCTTCTAATACAACCCTAATCTCAACCCTATCCATAACCCTAGCTGTAACCCTGACGTAGCCTAGCATTAACCGTGACCGTAGAACAATCACAGCTGTATTTAGTCTGGCTAACCCTGACGTAACATCCGCACATCCGCTTTTTACTAGAGCCCAGAAAAATGCAAATTTCGTACAATTTTACTAACATTTTACCACAAAAGCATAGTACTTCATGCGTACATTACAGAAAATTCCTTTTACCGTTGATATGCTTTTGCAACTGTATGAAAAAAATTTTGTGTGTAATTGTCTGAAATAAACAAATAAACATAAACAACCAAGAATATGTATACCGCACTTTTCGTAAATGTACGATGCTAGTGATGGGCCATCAGTGAATTTACACTCTGTCGCTCATGATCAGTCCAATTAACAACAGTGATACGGCCATTGTACAGGCACTGAATATACGAGATAGCTAACGGATATTTTCGTTTTAAAAGTAGAAAATTTTACCGGTTAGTGAAAATAACATTTTCTCACCAGGGAAGGAAAGGAAAGGCACAAAAAGTCACGCAAGCATTATATTTCACCTATTTCTGGGGAAGCCCTCTGCAAACGGATTTTCACCAAATTTTGCATATCATGAGATATGCCAGATGTAATCATCTGTGCAAATTTTGGTGTGGAAAAATTAAGAGGTTTGGGATATATGGGGGGGGGGTCAAATCACATTACAAGTGCTGCACTACCGCGCAGCCTGTGATGTTGTAGCGTTTAAAAGTTTACTCGGTGGAATGGTGCAGCACAATGGCAGATAATATATTCAGTTTTCTGCATTGGTTTGACTGGATTGTTTGCTTGGCTTTCAGTACGTTAAAACAAATGCAAATACTTCTATAGAATCAGGGTACATCCCGAAGAACATGCATGGTTACACTGAGTGAAAATGAAAATCAAAGCAATACGGATTACATGCAGTTTGACTGGCAGATAGTCAGATATAAGCACTGTGCATATGACATAGAATTCGTTAAACAGTTCAGCAATTTTATTTGTATTTGATACTTTTCTGACCTCACCAAAAAAAAAAAAATTCTGAACCCAAGCGTCATTTAACTGACATCAAATCCAAAACCAAAATTTAAACAACAACAACAACAACAGGTTACATGCAGTTTAAATTCAAAACGATAAAACTGAGCAACATGCCAATCATTAACCAAAAAATATAATTAAAATTCGATCAACAACACTGGAACTCGAACAACAAAAAATTGACTACCCGTAAGCAAGAACAGAAAACACTGAAAGAAAAGCTAATATGATGTTAAAACCTGCTGCCATAAACACAGTCATCTGTTGCCTGAAGCTGTGTCAAAACAACAGAAATAAAACCAGAAATTTGGGGCAAAGCCCAGCGCAGTCAAACCCGAAAGTTGTGGTGAAACGTACTAAATTTTGGACGTTTTTTGCCCTCCCAAATTTTAAAGAGGTGGTGACCCCCAAAAGTTGCACCCGCGTTATCACCCCCATCTAGTAGCACGTCACGGCTTGAAAGTTCTTGCGGCTAATATGCTACATTTTAAGCCAATTTTTGATCCCCCTTTGAAAAAAATTGTAAAGGGGGCCCTGTCCCCGTTGGGGGGTGCGTTAGTAAGACTTGTTCATTCTCTAGGGCCTGTAAAAATTTGGGAGCGCAGCACTCCTTAGGGGCCGAAATATGGCCTTCCAAAAGTTGATTTGGGTGGGTAAACATTAGCCGCGTAATCTCTTGTGTTAGTAGACTAAAGTTCACACAATTTCTTTTGTTCAACGTGGAATTAATTGTATTTGTTAACGCCGGTTACCGCTTGTCGATATCTCTATCCAGTCCAGAGATATTTCCGGTCAAACTCGAAAGTCGTTGTAAAACGTACTAAATTTTGGACGTTTTTTCCCTCCCAAATTTTAAGGGGGCAATGCCCCCTAAAAGTTGTACTCGCATTATCACCCCCATCTAGCAGCACGTCACGGGGCAAAGTTTCATACAGCTACTCTCTGGCTCCAAAGTTCTTGCGGCTAGTATGCTACATTTTAAGCCAATTTTGACCACCCTTTGAAAAAAATTGTAACAGGGGCCTGCGTCCCCAATGCGGTGTGTGCTTAGTCATTCTCTAGCGTGTGCAAAAATTTGGGGGCCCAGCACCCCCTAGTGGCCGAAATATGGTCTTCTGGAAAAGGCGCTTTAGGTGGGTACGATTTCACATCGAGATCTCCAAGGTTACTGGACCAAACTTCACCGGACTTGTTTTGCCTAACGCGGGAAGAATCACGGTAGAGAAAATATTTGTCTGATTTTGAGTATCTTCATCCGTTCTGAAGATATTCGCCGCCGAACTTCGAAGTCGCCCGAAATCGGGCCAAATTTTGCATGTTTTTGGCCCCTAAAATTTTTGAGGGGGCGGGGCGAGGGCCTCCCGAAAGTTTGGAGTGGCATTATAAAATTGGGCCTAGTACTGACCACCACGCAAAATTTCACGCCGGTCGGCCAACGCAAAACATCTGCAGTAAAACTTAAGTCCGCTCCGCAAGCTATCGCTTCCGGGCGGACTAATAAAATGACATAAGAACGATATGAACTGAACTGATATACGACGTGCAGTTAAGTCAGTGGCATAGCCAGGATCTGAATGTAGAGGGCACTTGAGGGGAAGGTTATCACCTACCCAATTTTTCTCACTTTTGTGCATAAAATACAGTGTTTTGGTGCACTTTGGCACTATTTTCAGTAACTTAATAGGCTATAAACGTGCAGGCTTCAATGCATGTGGTCTTATAAAGGAGGGAGGGGGGCTGGATAGAAAGAACATGCCAGTGATATCATTTCATTCCACTTCCACTGTTCTGAAAACGTCTTAAGAGACCCTGAAATAAAAGCACTGGCTGCACACATTGACTTGCCAAACATCAGAGTCTGAAGACACTAAAAACACCAAGATAAAACCGCACAAAAATTTAAGAATGCTAATTGCTAAATGACCCCGCTTCATAGTTTTAGGCTGGAATGAATAGCTGTCAACATCTCAATGTTCTGCTGGGTCGAGTTGATGCTGGCGAGTTTGCTGCATTCCACCGTCTCGATCATCCATGCGTAAACATCCTGCGGTAAACTATACACATCACTACATTTGGCTCGGTGGCGTAACAACAGACTTACGATCGAGAAGCTGTGAGTTCAACTCCCAGTCATATGGCTATCAAGTGGTTACTATGGGTGACTGTCTGTTGAGAGTTAAACCATCTCAGTATATAATCAACACCAAAGTCAACTCAGCCTTCTATCCCTCTAGGGTAGGTAAATCGCATATCAGCTTCCTTGGCTGAGGTTATTACGGGGTGCATTCACCTGTGTTGGGTGGCAGGTAACACTATGATCCCATATGGCAGGTGACATGCTGTATCTCTGAAATGGGTTTTTACACGCGACAGCACCTACTGCTGTAGCGCATCTTAGCCATCGCAATTCTGTCTGTCCGCCCGTCCATCTGTCACACGGGTGGATCAGTGAAAAACGGTGCAAGCTGGGATCCAAAAAATCTCCACCATCGGCTGCCTGGAAGACTCTAGTTTCAGGAACGTAAAGCTTGTCCATAAATTCCACAGAGGTCACCCCCAGAAATGGGAGGGGGCAGAAAAAATTTGCGATTTTCAGCCAATAAGTCACTGTATCTCAGAAACGGTGCGAGATACGGCCATTCACTAATAGAAAGTCCTACACTGGCTTTTGATTGGCACTGAAAGCAATGACCTTGGATGACCTTGAATACCAAAATAGAGGTTTTTATGGATTTTTTGGCAACTTTTGGCTGCGACACACACTTCAAGAGCGAATTGTGCCAAAATCACTATAGACCAGGACAGCTTACTTATTTACTTACGTACAAAATTTTCAGCATTAAACATAGTTTTCACTAGTTTACATTTTGCCACCCTGTGTTCAAGGAATTCTCCATACAGGAGCGTCAAACTTGGGCACCGCCTTTAAAATACTTACATTCAGCTACTAATATGGCAACAGGAACGCGAGAAGGTGGCGCCATCTGGCGTATGTGAACGCATTGTTCCCAATGTCAGTTGCTGGGATCGGTGAGCTTAGTGGGCTTTAAAACGTGCACCGTTGTCGCGCGTTACACTTTGCATTAGCTAGACTTTCTTGTTTATTAAAAGCTACACCATTTAACCATGTATGATGCATCAGTCTATACACTTGATAATGGAGACATGGGTTGGTGACACATTGAAAACAGCAAAAATCGTAAAAAGGCAACATTAACCACCACCGCATCAACAACCTTTCAACGTAACGTCGATTACTATCACTTTTTTATGATTTTTTTTGGCAAAACACACAAAAAAGCAAACACATGACTGACAGACTGACCGTAGGAATCATATGACATGAAGACGCAGCTCGTCTGATGTAGCAGAGTCTCTTGTAGCCACAGATGGCACTGTACAACGTCGCCTGCAGACAACCCGGTGCTTGCACCACTAACCCTACAGTCACCACCATGCACTGACTGTTTGAATGAAGGAATTTATTTGCTAGCTACAGCTCTGTAGCAGAGTACGGCACAGACAAAATCGATAGGATATCCAGGAAGGCCAAGCCTCTGCTAATGAGGCCCCAAATCACAATATGACATAAAACAAATCTACACTGTGTCTTAAGAAAAAACATCCCCGACATTATGTACTGTAACATGAAAACCGATTGTCAGATTTTGATAAGTGATAAGTGTGCTAGTAAGACTCTAGTGCATGTAAAAATCTGGGAGTGCAGCATCACTAGGGGCCAGAATATTGTCTTCCGAAAAAGTCGATTTTTGTTGATATGATTCCACTTTTAGATCTCTGAAGTTATTGGACCAAAGTTCACCGAACTTTTTCGCCTAACACGGAAGGAATTGCAGTAGATTAAATACATGTCCGATTTTGAATATCTTCATTCACTGCGAAGATACTTGCCGCCAAACTTTAAAGTTGTCCGAAATCGTGACAAATTTTGCATGTTTTTGGCCCCTAAAATCTTTTTGGAGAAGGGTTCCACATATATTTGAACATAATTTTCCAAGTTCAACTCACTATAGGCCTAGACCACGGTGCAAAATTTTGCGCCAACTGGCTGACGGAGTTCAGAGATAAAGTGGCAAAACAAATAAATGATTAAAGAATAAAACAGTTGAAGTAAAACATAAGTCCGCTCTAAAAACTATCATTTGCGGGTGGACTAATAGAACTCAACAAATAAGTCTAAAAGTGGAGGGTGCTTGTGAACATCACAGTGTTCCGGCAGTTTACAACATGATAGCGAAACAGGTTAGACTCTCGAGCATTAATGGTACGACAAAAAAGCTAATTTCTTGCTAGTACCAATACATAAAAATGGCAGCCTTTTTCTTTCTTTCATAACTCGGTTAATGGCAATTCAGTAGCTCTGGCTGAAAGAATACTAATTAAAAATGGGGTGTAATAAAGTGGCAATCTGGTCTGTTAGTTAATCGACGCCAAGTCCAGATAGTACACGGTGTTTCAAAAAAGCAGTCAAAACTGTTTTTGTCATGACTTTGTCAAATTTCCACTAACGTTAATAATTTTTGGCACAAAAATGGCCAAGACAATAAAACTATGTGAGGTGCACTCATTCACCACCCCAACTAATTTATGTCAATGCATTACCATGTGAAACACAGATGCTCCAAATTGATACATTACGAGGTGGTTATATGTATCAGATTGCTTTACCCTCGCATCATCAATTCGACGGAAGGCGCCACATGGTTTAATAATTTTGTGGTAATAAATCTTTTATGGCAAAAACAGCAGAAAACAAAATAGCTGACTAATGAGCTAAAAATACGTCTAATCGATAAGTGAATGCCTTTGATCAGTCGTTTGTTGATTCCGCTATCAGCCAGTGGCGTTGCATCTAAGCCATTGTCTGTGTATGTGGGGCCCACTTTGGACATAAATTCTGATGATTTGCAAGTGAGTTGTTATGCAAACTTATAATTCTGCCAAATAGTTTACAATGAAACTTATTTTCTGCTTAATTAAGTCGATACAACGTTTCCTTGGACAATAATTCAGCTTTATGCAAGAACTTGGAACATCTATGTTTCACACGGTAGTGCATTGACATAAATTAGGTGAGGTGGAAAAAGAGTTCACCTTGTATAATTTCATCGTATTGGCTATCTTCTTGCCAAAAATTATCAAATTTAGTGAAAATTTGATAAAGTTATAACAAAAACAATTTTGACTGTTTTTTTCTGAGACATGGTGTACTTTAATGGGTGACCATCTCAGCTGACTGTCTTCAACCTAAAGGACAGCTTGAGGACAAAAAATTGTGGTCTTGGTCTTAAGCTTGAGGTCTTGGCCCGAACGCCTTGACATGGACTCTAGTCACTGGTCTAAATTAAAATGTATGTTGACTTTTCCAGTTTTAACTGTTACCATTGTAATTAGTCTTAAAATAAATAGTCTTAAACATTCACACTATATTTGTCTTAAAATTTTTATGGTTTAGTATGATTCGAACAACTGTCATATATAGGATTGTCCAGCATACCAAGGATGAAGAGGTCATCAATTGGTTGTTGAGTGTTGCGGTCAACGACCGGCAGAAAGTGAATGGAGACAGTTTGCTGAGCGATCGGTGGAACAATGCGACTGACAACTCGCCGGGTGAAGCTGCATCGAAATTCATCACGAGCATCATGACTGCACGACAGTCCGCGAACCGTTGCACGACTGGCCAGCAGACAGTCAGCCTCTATGCCGTACAGTATGTGCCGTGCTCCTACGTCTTTATACATCAGACACACGACATCGAATGATATGTACGTACAGTGGCACAAATGGAAGATAGGCAACATAAAGTAAAGTACTTCCCCTACAAAGCGACACTGATTTCTGTTTCCTTAGCCCTCAGCTGGACACCAGTTTACACTGCCAGACCTCGAATATAAGGCTAGTGCATCATGCAGTGTGCCTGTTTACGTCCCAGCTTTCGCTGATACTCTCTGCGCCTACCCATGGAGGGATGGCCAGGCTGAGTTGATCTAGGTGGCTGGTTACATACTGAGATGGTCATCCATCAAAGTACTATCTGGACATGGCATCAATTAACTAACGGACCAGATTGCCACCTTATCACGTGTATAACAACAAAATAGGATGTCCGAAAAATGCGCAGTGGCACAAATACAAGGTGAGACTTCTAATGTCTGCACTACTGTAGATTGGCATCAATACGAGACGTATGTATAACACGTAACATCCAATGTATAACACAAATGCAACACACAAAACACTAGTAATGATCCAATAGATCAAAAATATCGATATATCATTTTAGATACTGATGTAACATATTGTATCATCGAAAAAATATATAATTTTTCGATTTATCATGATATCTTTTATATATCATGACATTTTCGACATATTACAATATTTTACGCCAGAAGTTTATATTTTTATTACTGCATTACCAAAATGACGAGAATAAATGGAGAAATTGACAAACTAATCGAAGCAAACTAACTATTGTGTCGTAATTTAACGACAATTACGACAGTCTATATTTAATTTTTAAGTTCACTGACACGTTTTAGTATCTACGTAAAGCAAACTGCCTTGCTAAACGTTCACGTCTTGTTCTTGTGCTTGTATAAGATTTACATACTTATCATTTTAAAAATATCGATATAGTGATATTTTCAAAATATCGTATCGATATAGTATTGAAATTGAAATCCTGATATCGAATCATCACTATAAGACACGTGATGACAATTTTTGACATGCAATGTAATGCATGGTGGGAGCACAAATACAAGCTGTGACACCTAATGTCCAGAGATCAATCCATTGCAAACTTACTGTTTCTCAGTGCGAGTAAAAATGCCCAGATACTGATCGATAATCGGCAGAATATTGCAATGAAAATACACAAAAGTTCGTGCGGTTGAAATGGTAAACGAGAGAACATGCAGTGTATGTATACACTGATGCATGAAGATACATAACCCAGTAGACCATAAGATATGAACAGCAACTGATCAGGCAAAGCAAATGACACATCTCAAGCAGAAAATGACGGTACTCTATCAGCCAACAGATTATCGTACAATCAGACAGAAAATAAACAGAGAATGAGAAGCAATACCGGGCTGATAATTAGTTTGACTGGAGTTGAGAAAAGCACAAATAACTCGAGACAATTCGTCAGCAGAGATCTTGTCCAAGGAGTCCATTTTCAGCTCACAAAACTCGTCACAACTCAGCGCCAACACCTCTCCTATTTGCAGCAACATCACTAACATCAGCACTAAAGAGTGACATGGGGATGAACTGGCATCCCCATCCAACCC
>Ga0209454_1000359_pt1 | contig 24097 bp, 14 predicted proteins | sample WorMetHERISLAND1_2_FD_187400 | JGI IMG/M metagenome (GOLD analysis project Ga0209454, IMG submission 187400) | Marine gutless worms symbiont microbial communities from Max Planck institute for Marine Microbiology, Germany - Olavius geniculatus... | ecosystem: Host-associated > Annelida >... | reverse complement strand
TACAGTCTTTGTTTGGACAATGAGCGTTTTCAATATCGGACATCACTTACCTCCATCTTGATGGGTCCATAATGAAGGAAAGCTTATCAAATCATGAAAATTCTGTCAACTATATGGGGACATCACCTGTTTTTGTCTATTGGTTCAAATCTTACTTCGGCAGAAGTTGTTTAAGCCTTTGTCAAGGAGTCGTCCAACGCCGTACAGGCGGATATCAAAAGTATGATGATCAAAAATATTGATGCTTTTACATTCATCTTTTCCCCAATAGATGTTTTATTCTTACTTCCAAAATTGTGGAAGATAACGGTGAGTTAACCTGCCGGCCGCCTAACTTTCGAGCCTGTACAGAATTTAACGAAAATCGTCATAGTTTTACCGGTCAGGTTGAATGATTGGTTATGAAATAATAGATCAGTGAGCAAACAATAGTAATAATTGTATAATAGACTGATATTTTGAACCTAAAATATAGTTCACTATACTGTTGTTTCTTTAACTCATCTTTCTCAGTTGAAATTAAGATTTTTAAATCATGTATATTTCCACTATGATCAAAAAGCGAAAGAATTTTAAAATTTTTCCTTAATACTTTGTATTTTATGATCACAAAATAAGTATTTACAGCAATTAATGATAAAACAATATTAGCTAGAAAGAATATTTTCATTATTTTTAATAGGTATAGATACGTCCAACATAAAAAAAGATTTCCTAATTCATAACGCCGCTAATCAGTGGCGCGGCTTTTTGCGTCCACTGAATTAGCATTGTTAGATGACGTCTGTACTTTCAAGTTGCCAGCTCCGCCCTGCGTCTTCGTTCCTCAGTCTCTTGCGCCCGACTTATGCATGGATCAATGACAGCAGTTCCCAGTGAGGCAACTAGCGACTCTTTATTGTCATATTTATGTATTGGCAGTACCCATGGGAAGTCAGCGAAGTCGATAAACATTCCAAACTCCTTGGAATCCGATTCAAGTATTGGAGCGACTGGTACAGATGGATTGGATGGAACGATACGCTGCAGTTCCTGTGGAATCGCTTTCGCATCCGTAATATCGGCAATGATGAAACGAGACATGTGTGCAAGCAATGAAACGGTTTCTGTGAAGTTCCTGCTCGACGGCTTCTGGAAATCAAACATGATCGGTAGCTGGTTATGGTTTCGCAGTTCGCATCTTAGAACATCAAGAATGGCTTTTCGCTCTGGCGTGAACCTACCAAGTATAAGCACTGCCTTCTTCCCAATCGTTTCAATGGCATCACGTATTTGCGAATTGTTCAATACCAGATACAAAAATTGAGAGACTTCAAGATTATCCACTGTGATCGTTGGATGCTGCAAGGAATCCGAAGCAGATGAGCCTCGCCATTTTTGACGCTCGGAGTCCGGCGTAATGATGAGATTGTCTTGAGTAGAGTTTGTGAGTTGCAAGTCCCAAGCAGAACAACCGTAGACTACACTTCCGGAGAGTATTGATCCACGAAAATCACATCGTATAAGCATGGTTCCACGCAGTCTGGCCTCAGTCAGATCTGCCCCGCGAAAATCAGATTGCGTGACGGCAGAGCCCCAGAGATCTACTTTGTGCATCATGCAGTTGACAAAGCTAACGTGGTAGAGGTCCGCATTCGTTAGTTTCGCTTCCGTAAGAATTGCGCTGTCAAACTTAGCATGCCTCAGTATTGAGCTCCGTAACTGCGCGCCTTCCAAATCGGCCCCGGTGAAATTTGCACCAAGAAAATTAGCTCCATTGGATTTGTAGTCGCCCCCAGCTTGAAGACGCCGAAGATTACCATTGCTGAGATTGACATCACGAAGAGTTAATTTTTGGACGTTTGCACCTTCGAGGTCTGGTCTGACTTCTGGATGTTGATCTCGCCAAAAATTCCAATGTTTCACGCCTTGCCGCAGAATTTTAAGGTGTTCAGGGTTCATTTGGGTTAACCTACAGGTATTTAACGTCTACCAGTGAGCAGTGGCTTAAATAAATGTCAAGTTTGCACGGCCTTTACGCAAAACTGCTATCTTCACGCCGTCTGCTCCAGTGGTATGGCTAGCCAGCCGCCAACCTGTCATCATCGATCTCTCCTTCGCAGCTTCTCAAGATTACTCTTCGCGTCGGGATGACCCTGCCTCGCGGCCTCACTCCACCATCTCTCTGCTTCTCGTTCGTCCAATGGCCCGCCTTCCCCTGTCGCGCACATCATGCCAAGACTGAATTGGGCGTATACATCACCATGCTTGGCAGCCTTGAGATACCAATCTCGAGCCGTTGCGTAGCTTTGACGAACACCCCGGCCTGTGGCGTACATTACGCCTAGGTTGTTCTGAGCACGCGAGTGCCCTTTATCAGCAGCCATGCGATAGAACGCCACTGCCTCTTCGCACTTATCAGCAAGGTCCAAGATGCGACCTAGGTTTGCTGCGGCGTCGGCATCTCCTTGCTTTGCGGCCTGTAACCACAGGTCGGTGGCCTTATCAATGTCCCGCTCAACGCCCTTTCCCGAATAGTAGGCAACACCAAGGTTGTTCTGTGCCTCTGGATCCCCTTCCGCTGCGCCTTTTTTCCACCGAGCGACGGCGGCATTGATGTCCTGAGGGTATCTCTCGTTGGGTTTCATGCTCGTCCCTTCTGCCAGATGAATCGGCCTGGCTAACGTGAAGCTGACTTGCCGCCAGGATGACATTCGAATTGTACCGGATTTTACGCAAACCGGCATAGATCACGCGGTCAAGTCAAGCGCATGGTTATGCATCGGTTATCGTACTCAGCCTGGAAGAAATAATGTCTCCAAGCGATTGTAAACCCTCACTATTATTCAGGTATTTAACATATCTAAGGTGCCGCAAATCAAAAGGAATATCATATTCGTTTTGGGTAATTAAGATTACTTCCCTTCCTAATGTGTGAGCTATTCCTATTTCATAAAACACATTTGGATTTTTTCCTGTGCAATCACAGATTACAACTCTGGAGTGATCAATTAGAGAAACAACATCTTGTATAATTGCAGGATTTTCCCAGATATCGTCAGCCCGACGGCAGTGCAAATTTAGGGAAGAGGTAATCTGTTTTAACTTTTCATAAACTCCGTTGAATGAAAGATCAAAAGGCATCATCACAGATATAAGAGATTTTTCAATACGTTCAACCTCAGAAATGTTAAAAACCTTTGGTAGCTGTCTTCTCGGCTTTAAATAACGAAGCAATACTTTAAATAAATCTATATCTTTTAACGCCCAGTGGGTTCTTGAAAATTCAAACTCATGAATTCCAAGTTCTCCTGAAATTTCTTTGACCTGTTCATTGGATAATGGGGGGATTGTACTGTCAAAAACATACTCAATATTAATAGAAGTCCCAGATTTTATGGCGTTCGTGATTATACCTACTCGTGCGTTTTGCTGAGAATTATCGTACCAAGTCTCCTGCATGAATAAACAAGGCTTTCTTATCAAATACTCTGTCTCTATTCTTTCGTTTACTTTGAATTTTTCGATAAGATAATTTTCAGTGTGTTCAAAAACTCTTGAATAGGACATTTCATCTCTGGCCTCATTCCAGCCAGAAGCCTTAACTAATAGATTGTACATATTAACCTCTTGGTACTGAATAGATGCATAACGGCGAGCTAACCTACCGGCGCTGGGTATTTCGCTTTACTAAAAACTCCACGCAATTCGGCAAAAATCGCCCGGTTAGGTTAAGCGACTGGTTATGCTTCACAACTTTCCTACTCCCCATGGAAGATATAGTATTAAGGAATCTAACCAGATAAAAACTACAGTAATTATACTTGCAATAATTGGGATGAGATCTGTTTTGTTACGAGTTACCTTGAAAACAATTATTCCTGGTACTATACAAATACAAATACTTATTAAAGAAAGGGTTGGAGCAACGGAGAAAATACCATTGTATAACCATCCGGGATCCTTTTGCGCCCATGGATTACCATTGTAAAATTTAATCAAGTCTATGATACAAATGCTTGTGACTCCCAATACCATTATAGAGAACAAGGTTGTGTAAACACCTGAAACTATTCTATATGTCGATATAATGTATTTCTTCATTCTATAAACACATCGTTACAACACGAAGAAGGTCGGGTAGCCGGGGGCTGTTGCCAGCCCCAAGCCCCCTTAGAACTGTGCATGAGACTTTCACCTCACACAGCTCAAGCCTTTGAAAAGGCCTCCCTTGTGGGGATTCCCGCAAATTAAAAATTTACTTCATGTTACACAATGACTGTCGGAGTAACCCAATGGGGTGCAAGGCGCACCAGCCGAAGCCGTCATTTGCTTTCCCTGCTTTCATCCGATTCGGTCAATTTTCACATGACCAAAGACCCGTCGAACGTCTGCCTCATTGCTGAGCCGGTAGTGTTTCAACCGGTATACCATCCATTACAGATGGGCCTTCGCTTCTTTCGACATCCTACTCCAGCCCGCCAACAGCATGCCTTACGGTTAGCCTGCCCAAAGGGCGACGGGACTGGGTTATCACGTTCCACACAGTTGATCCAATGGATGACTTAGGTGCGCCCTCTACGCCGGTGGTACGACAGTTCCGTGCAGGTAGTTATGAGACCTGCATCCTGACCACATCCGCTAACACTGGGTAGCGGCCTTCGACCCGTTAATCCTCGTGGGTCTGCGCTCATTGACGACGCTTACGGACATTCAATTAATTTCACCATATCATCCGTTTCTAGCCCTTAACGGGGGAGGATTCCCCGAGGGGTTCTCCTGTCACCATTTGAACCCAATTCGGTACATTGTCCGCGGGGCTTCACTCCAACCACACAGCGCGTGGTAAGCATGCCCGCGTAGGAACCGGCAGGAACATGCCCGGTATTCAAGGTAAATACTTGAATACATTCAACTATGCGACCTCGTGTCGCACTATAACGGTGAGCTAACCTACCGGCGCTGGATATTTCGGATTACGCATAACTTCACGTAAATCGGCAGAAATCGCCCGGTTAGGTTAAGCGGCTGGTTATGCTTCAAAATTTTCCTACTCCCCATGGAAGATATAGTATTAAGGAATCTAACCAAATAAAAACTGCAGTAATTATACTTGTAATAATTGGGATGAGATCTGTTTTGTTACGAGTTACTTTGAAAACAATTAATCCTGGTACTATACAAATACAAATACTTATTAAAGAAAGGATTGGAGCAACGGAGAAAATACCATTGTATAACCATCCGGGATTCTTTTGCGTCCATGGATTACCATTATAAAATTTAATCAGGTCTATGATACAAATGCTTGTGACTCCCAATACCATTATAGAGAACAAGGTTGTGTAAACACCTGAAACTATTCTATAAGTCGATATAATATATTTCTTCATTCTATAAACAGATCGTTACAACACGAAGAAGCATAACAGAGTTGATAGATGGAAAATTTTCCATGCTAGCACCCTTATATCATGGAAAATTTTCCATCTATTTTTATATTAGGGCATAAAACATGGAAAATATTCTCTTAATTTTCCATGTTTGGACTATATATAGACAGAACATGGAAACTCGAAAATAATAAACCCCGTTACTAGGGCTGGAGCAACGGGGCTAATTGTAGCCATACAACCCTCCAAGGGTGGCAGTTGGTATACTTTCAAAACTATTTCAGGTTGTTACATATAAAATTTGAAATAATTAATCAATGCCAAAGTTGCATTACTGCAAAATATCCGCTACATGGGCGCGGTCATTCCAGTAGCGGATGATATGATTTTGATCGCTGTCTAATTCCAGCAGGGAAATCGCTGTGTTGTCCATCGGGGCTTTGACGTTGATTTTTGTCAGGTCGATCCCGGCAAATTCTGCGAAAATGTGGTTGAAAATTCCCCAATGACCGAAGAGCAGGATATCCTCAATGGGTGCCTTCAGCAGGTCGGCTATGAGATCAACGGTGCGATTTTCGACCGGTTCCAGCCAGGCATTGTGCCGGTCAGGCTCAGCGAGGTCGGGGGTCGAAACCGGCAGAATGTCCTTATACCAGCCGGCAATCCCCCAATCGGATTCGATCAGACGACTGTCGAATTCGCATCGGCGGTTTCGAACCCCGGATAGCTGGTAGGTCTGCCAAGCCCGTCTGAGCGGGCTGATTAATATCAGATCCAATTCCAGGTTTTGCAGGGGTTGGACGAGCCGGCCGGCCTGCCGGCGACCTAATTCGCTTAGCTCGGGGTCTACCACGTCACTGTCTTCACCACTTTGGGATTGACTTTGACCGTGGCGGACCAGCCAGATTTTTTTCATCGAAAAACTCCTAACCCGGACATGTCGGAAATCCGAAACTCGAAACTCGAAATCCGAAATCCGAAACAAATTCGAAATTCGAAAATTCAAATGTCTCAAACGTAATTGGTGTGCCGATAAATTTGAATCGAATTTGAAAAAAGTTGATTCCTGTATTTTTGTTGTAGGGTGGGCTGTGCCCATCTTCGACAGTGAGATACAGCGCCATTTGGTGGGCACAGCCCACCCTACGACTGGTTATAGCTGTTTTGACGACGGCTCTGAAATAAAATAGATAGAATGCCACAAATATTCAATATTCAATTTTCAATTTTCAATTCCTCGGAATAGCGGGATCACCGCTGCGCGGCGACCGGCTTGTCCGGGTTAGGGTCCACTAATCATTCGAGCGAAAAATTTCTCAACCAATTTATCCCTGTTTCCTTTATTTACTGAAATCAGAAGCGTATCCGGCCGTTTTTTGAGGTTGCCTATGAAGGCATCGCCTTTGAGGGATATAGAGCCGACCACGGTGTTGGTTGAGTCCATAACTTTGATGAGTGTCTGTTTGAAAAGGTCAGAAAAACATTCCATTTTACCGATTTCATCGACGATCACCACCGTATCGTCGTTTGCGAAGATCATGGAAGGCACGGCGATCTGGTCAATATCCGGCAGATTGACACCGTATCGTCCGACACGGATTCGGCCCGGGATATCGATATGGGCCAATGTTCCGTGCTTTCCATCCAACGTTGTGATGCCGAATCCCACCCGTCGGCCGCCGGCCCGTATTTCTTCTGTATAGAATCCGGTTTTCGGCCGGTCAAGTCGCTGTACGATTTTTGCGATGATAGTCGATTTTCCGACCCCGGGCACTCCGGTAAAGAGTATGTTTTTGGGTTTGGTCTGACGGCTCAATCTTCCGTCCTCCCCATCAAAGAATAATTGGGACGCAGATTTTCGCAGATGCACGCAGATTTTAAAACCAAATCAGTTTAAAGGCATTGAGGTATGCCTCCAACGCCGAACGCCGAATGCCGGATGCCTATTTTTAACTGATGTGATCGTGGAGTTTGGCTTGAGCACTATTATGTCTACCCAAAATAATCGGTTCTAGGTTCAGGGTTCACGGTTCAAAGGTAACAACTGCTTGAACCTGTTTGCTATATTGATCATAACGCGTAATATCCGACATCACCCTTTGGGTGAGTGGGTATTATAAACTCATTAAAGACAGAATCCTTTTAATAAAAGCTATTTGGGTGTTTTTCAACCCGGAACGTTGAACCCTGAACCGCTCAACCTAGGATCTAATAATTTATGGACTACTCTGTAACATCTTACCGGTCTCACAATAGTGCTGCAGTGTGTCCGCGAGGAATGTCACTACCGATTCCAACTTGACCCGGATCATATCGTCCGGCATGGCATTGGCATCTTCATCCAAAGCGGTGAATACCATATGCCAGGTGCAGCTTGACACCTTCCGCCCCACTTCCCGAATTTTTATGTTTAACCTGATAACCGCTTTGCCGGCAAGATTCAACAGAAATGATATTCGGTAATTGTCAGGATCATGAATAGTCGTCACCCAGGTGGTTGTCAACGGCTTTTCAAAAAAATGAGCACCGGATATCTCTTCATTAAAAATGCAATTGGTTTCATTGACCCCGCTTCTGGAATAAATCAATTTGTAGTCCCACTCCGGTATCCACCTCAATTCCTCCACCGGGCAGGCCAGCGGAAAAATGTTTCTCGGCGATGCTTTGATTTCTCTGGTAACCGCGGTTTCGACGCGTTTGTTCTCTGTAGCAGGCCTATAGTTAATGGTTGAATTATTTGACATATCAATCCCTCCTGTCTGGCGAATGTTGCATTCGCCTGAATAATGTGATTAAAAATCAACAGATCTATCTGCGATTAAAGGAAACTTTCATTTTATCCCCCTCCTTCGATCCCTCCCGCAAGGGGAGGGAAGTTAGTTCTACCCCTCGACGGACCGCGACATGTTCAGTCGAGCGGGGAGGCCGGGTGGAGTTGAAATAAAACAGATAAATTCCTTTTCCTTATTTTTATTTGTAGGGCCGAACGCCAAGGTGACGCCCCGATCGATAATTTGATGCTATCGCAGAATTGATACGCTTTATTGCGTATTGGCGAAAAAACGTTGTTAGATCGCGAAAAAATCAAGGGATCTTTGCTCTAGCCATGCTGTCGAAGCCGTTATCAACATCTGTTGACCTATTGAATATTCTCCTGGCGTACGCCTCACGCCTGGGGATTGATGAGAATACTGTCAGTTCAGAAACCGGCGTTGATATTGCAGCGCATCGGTCAGGTGAAGCACGAATTCCGCTACAAACCTTTTATACAATTTGGTCGTTTATTTTAAATCGCTCCGGGGACCCTGATTTCGGGCTGCATTTGGGTGAACAATCTCACACCCTGCTAAGTGGGCATTTGCTTTATGCTATGATGATGAACTGTGAAATTGTGGTGCAGGCAATTGAGAAGAATTTTCGATACCACAATTTAGTTACGGACATTATCCGGCCCGTGTTGAAAGTTAAAAAGCCCCTGGCCCATATGACATGGGAAATGGGCCAACCGTCCTTAAGCCAGGAACGTCATTTCGCGGAGTCTGTCCTGGCGCTGTTGGTTTCGATGCTGCGCTATTTAACCGGTGGCCGATTCCAATTGACGGAAGTGCGATTCGCCCACCCCTCTCCGGAAAACACGTCCGAGCACGAACGTATATTTCAGGCCCCTTTGATATTCGGTCAGCAAAGCAATGAGATCTTGCTGTCCGAGAGCTATCTGAATCGCCCTATCATTCTGGCAAACCCCAAGATCATGGAAGGTTTGGAACAACTGGTACAGCAAGCCCTTCACCGTGCCTACGCCACAAATTCATGGAAGGAAAAAGTGGCTCAAGGTCTTTTTAAAGGATTGCTGCATGAAGCCGGGACCGACATCGAAACCATTGCTCGACAACTCGCCATGACAACCCGCAACCTGCAGCTTAAGCTAAAGGAAGAGGGCACGTCTTTTCGCAAACTGCGGGATGAAGTCAGAAAGGAAATTGCCGTCGGCTATCTCAAAGATGGGAGTGATTCGATTTGTGAGATCGCCCTGCTGTTGGGCTATTCCGACCAGAGCGCTTTTCAGCACGCTTTTAAGCGTTGGACCGGCAAAGCTCCCGGTGAGTATCGGCGGGATTTGATGAGCGGAGAATGTCCGGAATGACCGGCCAACAAGAATACTAAACTTTACTTTGTCATACTCTTTTTTACTTTGATCCCTTATCATAACGAATCTGATATTGTTGGATAAACGAATGACTAAAATGAACTAAATTGCCTAAAATGGCTAAAATTGAGGAGACGCTGCGCTCTGTCCATCTTAGAAAACCGACGGTCACGCTGGAGGCGTGATTAGCTCATTTTTCAATTGAGAAGATAACCCCTTGCTATTCGAATAACGTGTAACAAATAACACCTAAATGAGCGCTTTTCGACCATTTAGGGTGGGAGGTAAATTATGGACGCGAACAAAAATGTTATCGGTCTGGTCGGAAGTCCCAATCCGGACGGACGCACCCATCAGCTGGTTTCAGCGGCCCTGGAGGGTGCGGAACAAGCGGGATTGGCCACCGAACTGATACAGATGTCGGATCACGTGGCAACCGCCTGTCGAGACTGCCTGCCCTGGATTTGCAAAGACAACCTGAAATGCACATTTGAAGATGATGCCTTTGAATTTTACAGCCGGAAAATCTCGGGTTGCGGCGGGCTGATTTTAGGCACGCCCGTCTATTGGTGGGATACCAGCGGTTTGGTAAAATACCTGATCCTGAAAATGTTCCGGGTATATGCCATGTCGGCACCGTTTCAAGGATTGCCGGCCCTTGGCATCGCCATTGCCGGGGGTACCGGAAACGGGCTTGTTTCCGGACTGCGTCCGGTTTACCACTATTTCCAGATGATGGGTATGCGGGCCATCGAACCGCTCCCCGCCACACGCTTTAATTTCAGTGCTGCCCTGCAGCGGGCATCTGAATTGGGAGAAGAAATTGCAAAAATGGCCGAACATCGACGGCGTTTTCGGGGATTGGAAGATAAATTATTGTGGTATGATGGTTTACCCTACCTGGGGATGAGCCGGATCGATGAGCGGCGTTTACTTGCCGGTCTTGCAGTTCAGGGTCTGCCGCCTGAAACGGCTGAACCCATTGCCCTCGGCCTCGCCCGGGCCCATGAACTGGATTTCGCCGGCAGGAAGTTAGACGCCGCAGTTGAAATTACAAAGGCCTACAATGCCGGCGTTAAAGCATTTGAAGCGGGGAATTCGGCGAAGTAGACGGCAGATTTTCGGGACGCGGATTTGCGCGGATTGGCACAGATCTGATGCTCGACTGAAGGTTTCCCCGCTTACGCTTCGCTTCAGACGGGATCGTAGACAGGTGTCAGTGTTCAGGTGTCAGAGAACAGAGTACAGAGGGCAGATGACAGAGTACAGAGGGCAGATGACAGAGGGCAGATGACAGAGGGCAGATGACAGAGGGCAGATGACAGACCCGTGCCCTGCACCCCTCTTGTGAAACTTCATTAAAAGCGAACCGCAGAACCGCAGAATATCGAATATCGAATGTCGAAGGATGGAATCGCTTCGCTCAGTCGTTTTAAAATAGACAGAATACATTATTCGATGTTCGACGTTCATCAGTTTCTTATCTTTGATCAGACCGGCTGCCTTTTAGCCGGAGGCCGCCGCTCGTGTGAAACTACATTGAAAGCGAACCGCAGAATATCGAATATCGAACCGCAGAATGTCGAAGTGTGGAATCGCTTCGCTCGGTCATTTTAGAATAGACAGAATACATTATTCGATGTTCGACGTTGGACGTTCGATGTTGGATGTTCATTAGTTTCTTTTCTTTGATCAGACCGGCTGTCCTTAAGCCGGAGGCAGCGCTCTTATGAAACTACGCCTATATTAACCCCAAAATGGGGTATTCAAATCGTGCTCGTCGTCGTACTCGTCCTCGTACTCGATACTGAGAGGCTCAAAAGCTTCGAGGACGAGCACGAGGACGAGGACGAGGACGAAATGGCAAGTGAGTTCGAAGGAAATTGATATTTCATTGATCTGGAACAGTTTCTTTTCTTTGATCAGACTGGACGCTCGCGGACAGAGGCTGCGCTCTTATGAAAGAGCATGTTCAAAGCCATTCAGATATAAGCTAATGGTTTATGGGAGTGGCCTCGATTCGGCTGAGCCGTCGCAGGCCGGCCACGATTACCCGGGTAATCGCGGTTGAAAACCGCTCCCACGATCTATAAACGCACGATTTTCGGATTGAGTTTCTTTTCTTTGATCAGACTGGCCGTTTTTTGGCCAGAGGCCTTGCTCGTGTGAAGCTAAAAAAAATTAAACCGCAGAATTTTAAAAATCCCCCCAGCCCCCTTTAGAAAAGGGGGAGTTCCAAATGGAATCGCTTCGCTCAGTCTTAATTGATATAGATCGTTCGACAAAAGACTCACGACAGGCCGTTCGACAAAAGACTCACGACAGGCAGAATACTTTAAATCCAAAATCCGCATTCCAAAATCTAAAATTTGCTTTTTGAAGTTTCTATTCCGATCAGACCGCTTGTCCTTTAGCCAGAGGCCGCGCTCCTAGTATTCAAGCTTTTTTGCAGGATTTGGCATAGACCGTCGATCTCCTTTACGACCTCCGGAAAATCCTCCCAGCGCATGAAAAGCTCCGGGGTTATCTTCAGTTTCCGGCGGCCTTCAGCACCGTAGACGGTTTGGGAACCGCCGATCTCGCAGGTCTTGCCGAAGCCGCACTTGAAGCAGGGCAAAATGGTGGACTTGAATGCGACACTGCCGGCAAATTCAGCTCCGTAGGCAAGCATCCGTTTTTTCACGGCTTCGATGGCCTGCTGCGGCGACGTTAATCCGCCGGAGGCCACTACGACAAACGGCTTGCCTTCCAACGGAAATCGTTGATGCCTCAGGGCCCACAGCCGCTCCAAAAATACCATCATGAAGCCGTTGGTGTTGTCAAAGTACGAGGGCGTGCCGAAGACAATCGCGTCGGCCGCCATCAATTTCGGATAAAAGGGCTTGAGATCGTCTTCAAGCTTGCACAGATTGTCCCTGGCACAAAGATGGGCACAGGCCCTGCAGGGCGAATAGGACAGCTGCGTGAGATTGATAAACTCGGACTGCCTTCCACTGTGGTCCAGGAGGTATTGAACCATGCGGTCGACATTTCCATCGATAATCGGACTGCTGCTGAACCCATAAATTGTCAATTTTTTCTCCTTTCACCTCATAAAAAACAGGCTATCAGAACAGGCAATCAGAAAATCAACTGATAGCGGGTTCCGGCCTTCTGACCCAATTTCTGGATAAACGCTTTTTTAGTGAGTGTCTGAAGTGCATACTGAATCGTTCGGCGGGGCAAGCTTAGGTCCTTTTCGATATCAGAGACCGTCAATCGTTTTTCAGGTCTGGATTTAAAGCAATTCAGCACGGCCATGGCTGACTCGGAAAGCTTTTGCAATTGGGCATAGCGGTTACGATATACCTCAATATCCGACAGCGATGAACGCATCACCTTGATGAAAAACCAGGCAAGCGGCTCGAATTTGTATTGTCGGGGATCATCGTGAAATTGGCCTTCCGAACATCGGTGCAACGTCGTGTAGTATAGAGACCGGTTCTGTTCAATATGTCTGTCGATGGCAATATAGGGCGTTATTTCCCGGATGTACTTGTCGTCTGACTGGAGCAGCGCCAGAATGAATAAAGCCCGTCCCAGTCGACCATTACCGTCCTGGAAAGGGTGAATTGCTAAGAACCGGAACACATATTCTGTAGCAACCAATAATGGCCAGGGGTGGTCGCGAATGCTTGAATTATACCAATCAACGAGACCTGCCATGGCAATGCTCGTAACTATTCCCGGCGCAGACGGCTCCAATACCACCCGTTGTTCACCGGTATCGTGATTGATATATACAACCCGGTTGGGTGATTTCTTATATCCGCCTGCATAATCGGCAGCCTGTGGATAATGCCGCAGCAAATCATGATGCAAGCCGCGAATTACTGCCTCTGTGAGAGGATAAAGCTCTTTTGCTTGAAGATAAGCGGTTGCAAGTACTTGGCGGCAGCCAATCACTTCTTCGACACTTCGTTCGCTGTCTTTTTTAAGTTTGTCCAATATAAAAATTTTGTTTTCTTCAAATGCCGTTGTTTTGCCGTTTTTCTGTAGGATCGTATCGACCCAGTCGATTTCCCGGTCCGTTAGCACGGCATTTTCGATACGGGTAGAAGCGCCGATATTGCTGATAAAAGCAAAACGGTGGAGATAACCGGCTTCGTCAACAGATAAGCTTTCAATATCTTTGAATGTTTCTACAAATTCGCCCTGCAGATTTCGGAGTTCGTTTTCCAATTTATGGCCCGGTGTAAACGATATCATGACGGCACCTGAACACTCCTCTTTATGCACGACGGTTTGGTATAATTTCGAGTCTGACCATTCGTTTTCGAAAGAATTGTACAGAATTGCGCAATAATGCGCAACAATAATTTAAATAATATTGCGCATTATTGCGTATTTCGAAGGTTCACAACTGTTTTTTCAAACTAAATGACAAAGCCTGTACTTAATCCAGGTCATGCCTTATCAGCACCTCCGAAGCGACATTGTCCTCGGCCAATCTTACGAGATGCCGGTGATGGGTGAAAAAGATGACCTGGGTTTCGGCGGACAGCTCGGCCAGGGCCTGTAATGTCGCCGTTGCCCGGGCATCGTCGAATTTAATCAAGATATCGTCCACGATAAAGGGCAGCGCTTCGTTGGCGGCGAGATATTCCTCTAAACCTGCCAGCCGCAGCGCCAAATAAAGCTGATCAGCCGTGCCGTCGCTCATGCCTTCCACCGTGACGATCTCACCGTTGCCGCCCCGTACCCCGACCAGCATGGGTTTGCCGTCGCCGTCGAAATCTGCCCGCACTCCTTCGAAAGATCCGCCTGTGATCTGCCGGAACCGGGATGATGCCCGGCTCAAAATGGGTCCCTGGCTTTTGTCCCGAAATCTTTCGATTGCCAGGTTCAGGACCCGGGAAGCGATTTTCAGGCGGGCATATTGCTCAATATCATTTTCGAGCCGGCCGACCTGGATCTGGATATCTTCGGCCGCTTCCGCCGCGCGCGAGCTGCCGTCCATTTTACGCAGTTCGGTGCGCTCTTCGCCGATGGTCTGATTCAGGTCTGATTTTTCCTGATTCAGCATTTCGATGTTTTCGCGCAGCAAATCGATATCGCCGGCAATGCCGTCCGGGTCGACTTTCAAGGCATTCCTTATAAAATTATCAATCGTGGACCCGCCGCTCAATTCAAGCAGTCTCTCATCCGATATCGACAGGTCGGCTTCCAGCTGAAGGCGTTTGACAGAGCGCTTTTCGGCCCCGGGCAGGTCGTCATAGCTTGAACAACCGGCTTCGCGACACATGCCGTCAAGCCGGGATTCAATCCCGGCAATGGCATGAATCGACTTATCCAGCCGCTTTTTTTCTCGCCGCAGCTGATCCTGCAGGGTTTGCCGTTGGGACTCGGCCCGGCGCGCTCGGGTCAATCGGGTGTTCAGTTCGGCGGCAGCCGCCTCCGGGGGAACTTCTTTCAGGTCCGCGGCGACGGCGTCTGCCAGATCCAGCACCTTTGCGGCGAATTGAACCTGATCGCGATCGATGCCCTCGATGCGTTTTCGCAGGATGTCGGCGTCCTTCAGCTTGTCGAACAAATCCTTGAGCCCGTTCATGACGGCACTGGCCTGGGGGGGAATGGAATCGGCCTCCAGTCCGAGCGGCCGGACGGCCTTTTCCCAATCCTCTTGCCACCGGGCAAGTTCTTTTTCGCTGATTTCAACCTTGAGCATGGCATCGGCGAGTTCCTGACTCCGTTGACCGTTTTCCTTTGTCAACTGCTCCCGGTTTCGGCGACGCTTGTCTTCATCGGCAATAATTTTACGTGCTTTTTTAACGAGATCGGCCAGTGATTTTTCGCCTTTGGTCGGCGATTCGTCCATCTTCAATAAAAGCCGATTCAGCTTTGCGACGTGGACGGCGATTTCCGCTTGCATTCCGTCGGCTTTGGTTTGCTTCTCCCGCAATTCAGCCGCCTTGTCCGCCACGGTGTTGTGGTTCTGGAGCCAGGGCTGCATTTCGTTGGGGGTCCGCGGCGTGATACCCGAGGGCTGCCACAGTGCCAACCATTCGCTATCCAGGTCTTTCAGGGCTTTCAGCGCCCGGTCCTGTTCGGTTTTTAAATGATCCAGCTGCTTTTCCAAGGCGTTGTGGTCAGCCAGCAACTTGGCTTTGATTGCCACCTGCTCGGCTTCGCGTCGCAGACGGTCGGCGATCTCATCAGACTGCGCAAGACTGGATTGAAAGGCTTCCGATAAGGTTTCGGCCGGCGGCCGCTCAGCGATATATTCAGCGACCCGGGCCTCGTTCGGCGCTTCACCCGCCAGGGTGTCGGCCACCAATTGCCAGCCCCGATCCCTGGCCGCTCGCATTTGGTGGAGATCTTCTTCGGTGGGGACTTGCTGCTGCAGCTGAAGCGCTTCGATCTGGCGCGCCAGGTCCGCCAAGGTGCGGGTCAGCTCGCCGTGCGCTTCCTCGATGCGTTGACACTCGATGCCGGCATCACGGTGCTGTTTTTCAAATAAATTGATGGTTTCCGGCTGCGGCACGACCAGGTGCTCGAGATCTTCAAGGGAGCCGGTCCAGAGGGATTGCTTGTTGAGCTTTATCTCCAGGGTTTGCCGGGCCGCGCGAATTTCGGACAATGCGCCGCGGCAGTGTTTTTCATCAGCCACGTGCGCCTCGGCCTGTTCAACGGCGGCTATCAGGTCTTCTACCGAGCGGGGCGCGCCGAGCTTTTGCAGTTGTTCGTCCAAGCCCCTGATCCGCCGTTCAAGCCCGGGGATCGCCTCCCGGGAAGTTTCCAAGCGGGTGGTGATTCGTTCATAGGCGGACCCGAACTCCTGAATGCGCACGGCATCCGTCTTTTTAATCCGCAGCTGCTCGGCATCGTCGATGGTCAGATCTTCACGCAAGCCGCGCAGGATTTCTTTGGCTTCACTTCGCAAACCGGACCGCCGGGTATCTAATTTAATGCGGTCTTTGGCGGCTTTGCGCTGGGTGCCCAGTTCCTGATACACTTCTTCGACCCGCTCGGAGGATTCCAGAATTCTGTCTGAAACTTCAAGCTGGGCAATAGCTTTTTCCACCTCTGCGATATTGTGGAGCGACTGATCGCGCTCACTTATTGAAACGCCGATTCTGGTCAGCAGGTCGCGGCGCTGCTCGGCAAAATCATCCGGCAATATAACGGCAGCGGCGTATTCCTTATGTTCCTCTGTCAGCGCCTGGCGCTTGGCAATTAGCGGCAGTGCATCCTGAATCCGCTCAAGGCGGTGCATTTCCCGCTGGTGCTGTTTGAGTTCGCTTTCGACCACTTCAATGCGCTGCTCAGCCCGGTGCAGGGCCTGATAGTGATTTTCCCATTCTTGCCCGGGCAGCTGCGCGTCGCGCATTTGTTTGCGGTATTTATTGATAAGACTCAGCGCGGCGTTAATGCGGGGCCGTTGGCCGGCTGGGCGAAAAAGCGCGGCGGCCTCGGACTGCAGCTCGTTTTGGATTTCGCGCAGGTTGGCAACGCCCGAACCGGCGGCAAATATCAACTGGCCCAGGTTGCCGCCGCCCTGCAAGATTTCGCGGCCACCGCGAACCAGATCCTCATAGCCGATGCCAAACATGCTTGCGAAATGCTCGGCGTCCACCCCGCCTAAAAACTGATGAAGTCGGGAATCCTCGACCACGGTTTGATCGTCGCTTGCCCGCAAGGTGTTGCTGAGGCCCTTGCGGCGAATGAATTCCAACCGCTCGCCGCTGTCGCTTTGGATGACGGCGCCGATGCGCATCTTGGCATATGGGTGGATAAAATTGTCGGCAGTTTGAGCGGGAATGCCGTAAAAAAGGCGACGCAACGCCCGCAAGGCCGAGCTTTTACCGGCTTCATTGGGTCCGTATATCACATGCAGGCCCCTGTCGCCGGCGCTTAAATCCAAAGCCAGATCGGTAAACGGCCCGTAGGCCGTCAGCCGCATTTCAAGTAGTTTCATTCCGAAACTCCTTTGCCCATCAGCCGTTGAAGCAGCAGCGGGCGCACCTGATTCAATATCTCATTGAGCCAGTCAAGGTCATCAAATTTGAGGCCGTCCGCATCCGATTTCAATTCCTTGGGAATTTTCTTTGCAAGATCGCCGAACTCATCGGACAGGGTATTCACCATCGCCGGATCGGAGGACATTTCATCGAACATGGACACCAACTCGCCTATGGCGCCCTCGCTTTTTTGTGGATCCTGCTTCGCCGGCGGCGAGGTATGGAATTTTATCTTTTCCACCCACACCTGGCCTCCGCCAATGTCGATGGCCGCCGATCGGATTTCATTGCTCCAGCGTTCGACATCGGTCAAAAGCTCGGCGTGCCCGGGTGTCTCGCCCTTGACAACCACCCGAGCTATCAACGGGAGACCTCCATGTTCTGTCAGCAGGTTGTCAAGATGCCGGCCGATCCGCTCGACAACATCGTAGGCACTTTCGGCGCCGCCCGCATCGACCGTGGCCACGACCCATCGGATGACATCCATAGATCTGAACTCCGGCTCCGGGCGGCCCCGGTCATCCACCGTGACGAGCACGCAGCCTTTGGGACCGGTCTCCCGAATGTGGCGCCCCTGAATGCAACCGGAGAAAACCACCAGGGGATCCTCCAGCAGGGTTTCATATTGATGGACGTGCCCCAAGGCCCAGTAATTGTAATCTTTGGCGCGCAACCCTTCCAGGGAACACGGGGCATAGGGCTCATGACCTTCACGGCCCGAGGCGCAGGTGTGCAGGATGCCGATATTGAAATGACCCGGCAGCGGACCGGGATAATTTTGGGACAGGTCATTTTTCACGGCCGGCCTGGCAAAGCTTTGGCCATGAATGGCGACCTTCAGCTGATCAATGGTAAAGGTTTCAGGTTTGCCGGGTGCAAACAAGTGTACATTGCCCGGTAGTTTAAGCTTTTTGGTAATCTGGCTGGCGGCATCGTGATTACCCGCGACAATGTAAACCGGTATTCCGGCCTCGCGCAACCGGGCCGCGCGGGAGACCAGATGCAATCCGGTGCTGTAGTCCTTCCAATCGCCGTCATACAGATCACCGGCAATGAGGACGAAGTCAACCCGCTCGCTGATGGCAGTGGTCACCAGATTGTCAAAGGCCCGGCGAGTGGCCTGCCGGATCTCATCTTTGGGGGCGCCTTCGTAGGCGTCCAGCCGGTGAAGCGGGCTGTCCAGGTGAATATCGGCAGCATGAATGAATTTGAACATGGCACCGTCTCCGGGTTCGAGGTTCAAGGTTTAAGGTTCAGGGTTTTTCCTATGAAATGACGAATGACGAATGTCGAATGACGAATGGTGGAATCGCTTCGCTCAGTCTTTTTAAATGGACAGAATACCTTAAATCCAAAATCCGCATTCCAAAATCCAAAATTTGCTTTTTGAAGTTTCATTATGAGATAATAAAAAATAAGTAAACACCAAATTGTTAAGCGTTTTCAGTATTCCTTAAACCCGATCCGGATACACCGGAAATATTAGTCCCGAAGACACCTAGACACAAAGAAAAACGCAACTATAACCCCAAAAAAGGTAAATCTTAGGTTTCAAAAACTTATGAAAGGTCTCGAACCTGGAGTAATGGAGTACTGGAGTATTGGGGTATCAAGAGAAGACATCCAACCTTCAGACAATACTCCAGCACTCCAGTACTCCAACACTCCGAAACTAATAAACATTAAAAGGCCTATACGGATTACCTTTTTTGGGATCATAAATCCGAAGAAAAAAGTTATTATAAAAACTTCGTGTCTTGGTGTCTTGGTGCGAAAATCTTTTAACTGATAGATCATACGCAAACATGATGTGATTTCAAAAAATAGACACTAAATTCCGGTGCGGCTTGGTCAAACGATCGCAGATTTGTCCATGCCGGCCCGGTTCTTATCGAAGTGATTCCCGATAATTTGACATTTTTGATATGGTTGATATTTTTATTGGTATTATCCACATTATCTTTGATTTTCTGCGACTACTCCTTTGATTCTACTTATCTGACTGCTGACTTTAAAAAACTTGATTGGTTGCCTGAGCGTTGGCTGATAAACACTGCAATTTCTGTTTTTCGCCCAACGCGGCCAAACCAAAAAACTTCATTAAATATTGACCGGTCAATACCATGGCACCTCCCTATTTAGAATGGACAGATGAGAATCAGCAGACCCATCGTATCGATATCGTCGACCGACTTTGCATTGGGCGATCCTGCACCGGGCTGGACACCCGGCGACGAATTCTGCTTAATAATCCCAGAGTATCCCGAGATCATGCCGAGATTAAATGGACGGCCGGCCGCCTCAATATTACCGATAACAGCAGCAACGGCACCTGGGTCAACAATATCCGCATGACGGCCGGAGCGACCAAGGACCTATCTGACGGAGACCACATTCGCATCGGTCGTTCCCTGATGCGGATCAGCTATCCGGAAACCCGCACCGATAGAGGACAGCCCCCCGGATTGACGGAAATGACCAGCGTCGCTTCGCTCGAGGAGGTCGTTACCAGCCTGGTTACGGATATGCGCGGGTTTTCGGCCTACTCCCAGCGCCATGCTTCCTCCGAGGTTTACGGGCTGATGCGGGAAGTATTCGATCAATTCAGCCAAATTATCGAGGCCTCCAAGGGCACTGTCAAAGATTATGCCGGTGATGCCGTCTTCGCCTTCTGGGAGCATCAGTACGAGGACCCTGCCACCCAATCCATGCGGGCCTGCCGGGCTGCCTGTCGCCAGCTGCAATCGTTTGATCGCATTCTACTGGATCTAGGGCAACGGTATGCCGGCCTTGACCAACTCAAGATGGGCTGGGGTATCACGACCGGGCCCATATTTCTGTCACACTACGGGTCACGCCGGACCGATCTGGCAATGGTCGGTGACTGCATCAACTTGGCCTCGCGGCTGTCCGGTATGGCCAATAAAGAAATCGGCGATGATATCCTGGTCTGCGCCAGCACGGCTGAACTGATTCAAAATCAATTCCCTCTGAAGGATCTTGGCCGGATTTCCATCCGGGGACGACAGGGCAGGGAGCACCTGTTCGCATTGTCGGCTGCTCGACATTTATGAAAACAGGCCTGTTCAGGATCTACGGGTTTGTAACGAAAGAGGGCAATCCTTCGTGATCTTTGAATTTTTTTAGATATCGGAGCTTTGGGTTACTGGAGTGTTGGAGTGCTGGAGTGTTGGAGTTTTGGAGTACTGGAGTGATGGAGTATTGGAGTACTGGAGTGATGGAGTGATGGAGTGATGGAGTGATGGAGTGCTGGAGTGCTGGAGTGCTGGAGTATTGGAGTGCTGGAGTGATGGAGTTTTGGGGCTGAAGGTTTGATGTCTTTTTTTTTAATTCGCCATCATTCCAAGTTCGGGACGTTTCAACGACTTCTTGTAATTTCAACCTTGCCTTTTTACTGATCACAGGTCTTAAAAAAACATGCCCGGTGATAGCATCAACCTACGCTGGCTGCCAACCGCGGTGGCTTTCCAAAGCAAATGCCGGGCAGGAAATAGAGGAGAAAAATCAAATGAGCACTTTCATGAATGCAACTGATAAGGCGCCCGTATATAATGGATCCCGGGGGTGGCCGGCAATCCTGATACTGGTATTGACCCTTGCCTGGGCCACCACCGCCTTGGCCGCCTCCATGCCCAATGCCTGTTCGGTGGATGGATGCGAAGTCAAGATCGTCGGGGTGGAAAAGTCCGGGGATGAATTGGAGATTACATTTGAATCCAATTTTATGCCCGATGTCTCCAAAAATCATTTCCACGTCTGGTGGGGAGAAAACTTCACCGTTGAGCAGGTCAGCCGAAATGCGCAAACCGTGCATGGTGTGAAGCAGGGCCGATGGCACCGGCATGCCGATTATCCCAGCTACATCACCCAGGGCGCCGCTTCAACGAGCGTCCGCGGCCAATCCGCCACCATCTGTGTCAGCGCGGCGGACCGCAACCACAACATTCTCGACGTCAAGGCCTATGACTGCGTCGATGTCAGCGACAAACTATAGCAGGACGGTTCGGGCATGACACTGCCTTACTACGTCGGGCGCTTCGAGGTTCGCAATGAAATTGCCCGGGGCGGATTCGCCGTGGTTTTGCGGGCCTGGGACGAGGAGTTGGAATGTTTCGTGGCCCTCAAGATAATGCCGCCGCGACTTGCCGAAAACAAGGAATTTCAGCGCCGATTTCTGGAAGAAGCCCGCCTGCTGCGGCGTATCCGGTCGCCCAACGTGGTCACGGTCCATGACGTCGGGCGCCTCAATGACGGACGCCCCTATTTCGTGATGGATTTTGCAGACCGGGGTACCCTGGCGCCGCGTCTCGAGCGCCCGGCCGGCACGCCGGAACCGGGGGCACAACATGTCATGGCGCTGGCCGACGCCCTGGCCGACGGTCTGGCCGCTATCCATGAAGCGGGCGTCATACATCGTGATATCAAGCCGGCCAATATCCTGTTTCAGCGGGCCCGCCGGGGAACAGTCAATCGCGATTCACCGTCAACGGAATCCGCAGAAGCCCCTACATCCCTCGTAGGCATTGATGAACGCATTTTAATCAGTGACCTGGGAATCGCCAAAGACCTCTTAAAACGCACCGCCGCGGCCACCCTTGTGGGCGGTACCCCCCTATACCAGGCACCCGAGCAGGCCGACCCCCGGGCTGAAATCACACCGGCCGTGGATGTTTACGCCGCCAGTGCCATGCTCTGGCACGTGCTGACCGGGGAAAGCCCCCCGGCGGTAGGCGGCATCAAACACCGCCTGGCCGGATTGCCGGGAGCGTGGCGCACCATGCTCGAACAGGGAATGGCGCCGGCCCCGGAAGATCGGTTCGACACCATTGAAAGCTGGCGTACTGCCGTTCATGAAACCCTGGCCCTCGATTCGGCTGCGCAGCAGGTCGACCTGTTGACCCAGGTGGATGAGACTGACGAATCCTGCCCATATAAAGGACTGGCGGCCTACCAGCCGGAAGACGCCCGTTTTTTTCACGGACGCGAGGCCCTCATCGACGAAACCGCACGGCGCCTTCAGCTCAACCGGGTGCTGGTGGTCGGCGGATCGTCGGGCAGCGGCAAGTCGTCTCTCGTGCGGGCCGGTCTCATACCGGCACTGAAAGCCGGTGCGCTGCCGGGCAGCGATTTCTGGAGCGTGGCACTGTTCACACCGGGTCGGGATCCCCTGGCCGAGCTGTATTTTCAAATAGCCAGGCAGTCCGCGTCCGACAAGCTGATGGTATCTCTCGAAGACGTGGTCGACCACCCGGCCATGGCCCGGCATCTGGGTGATGTCACCGGCGACGGGCAACCCCTGGTGCTTTGCATCGACCAGGCCGAGGAAATTTTCACCCTGACCTCCGCCGCCCGGCGGGACATGTTCATCAGTGCCCTTTCGGCCATGGCCGATCCGGCCGACAGCCTGGTGCGGGTGGTATTCACGATCCGGGCCGATTTTTACGGAAACTGTGCCCAGATACCATGGCTGGCGGATCGCATTACCAATAACCAGGTTCTGGTGGGCCCCATGACGGGCGCCGAGCTGCGGCGTGCAATCAGTGAGCCGGCCCGACCGGCCGGCCTGCACCTCGAACGGGGCCTGGTTGACGCAATCATCGCCGAAGCGGGAAACGAGGCCGGTTCGCTGCCCCTGGTGGCCCATGCGCTTGTCGAAACCTGGCTCCGCCGCACGGGCAACAAACTGACCCTGGAAGGATTTCAGGCGGCCGGCGGCGTGGCCGGGGCCATCAGCCAGACGGTTGAAGCGATCTATGATAACCGCTTTGACTCATCCCAACGCGATGCGACCAAGCGTCTGTTCCTGCGGCTCGTGACCCCGGGCGAGGGGACGCCGGACACCCGCCGAATCATCTTCCGCGCCGAGCTCGAGCGGGACGCCAATCCCGCGGTGATGCGCCGCGTTGTCGAAACCCTGACGGAAGCCAGGCTCCTGACGGTGGATGATGCCAATATCCAGATCGCCCATGAAGCGCTGCTGCGAACCTGGCCCCGGCTGCGGGCCTGGATCGAGGAGTCGCGCGACGAACTACGCACAAGGCTGCGAATCAGCCGGGCCGCGGGCGAGTGGGATTCCGCAGGGCGGGACGCCGACTTGCTGTATCGCGGCACTCCCTTGCTTTCAGCCCTCGAGTGGGCCGAACGGTATCCTGACCAACTCGGCGGGCTGGAGCGGGACTTTCTGGATGCTTCGGCTGAAACCAAAGCCAGGGCCGAGGCTGTCGCGGCTGAAAGAAAACGCCGGACCCGCAGGGTTAGACGGGTCACCGTGGCCGTCCTGTCCGTCCTGGCCCTGGGGACCTCGATGGCATCGATCGTCGCTTTTACGGCCCTGCGCGAAGCGCGCTTGAATGAAAGGCGGGCTGAAAGCGCAACGGCCGAAGCCCAGGAACGGTTTGCCGGGGCCCTGGGGGCTGTCGCCAACGGGATGATCGACACCGACCCGCTGCTGGCCCTGTTTCTCGGTACGGAAGCCGTGGTGCGGGCCGGACCCAATCCACCGGGATACGACGCACGGGCTGCCATGCTGGCAGCCCGTGCGTCGTATCCCGGTGGAT
>Ga0209454_1000356_pt1 | contig 24146 bp, 19 predicted proteins | sample WorMetHERISLAND1_2_FD_187400 | JGI IMG/M metagenome (GOLD analysis project Ga0209454, IMG submission 187400) | Marine gutless worms symbiont microbial communities from Max Planck institute for Marine Microbiology, Germany - Olavius geniculatus... | ecosystem: Host-associated > Annelida >... | reverse complement strand
CAGCAGATAGACGTATCGTCAGAACTGATGAGATGAATCAAAGGATTAAAAATGCTGCTAAAAGTCGAGCTCCACGCCTCCGTATTAGCGGCTGATTTAACAATCCAACCCTAAAATGACGCTAAAGCTCATTACTGTTGGGACCGGTTTAGACTCTACTTTGATCCTAGCCAGGTATCGATCTAAAACATCTTGACAATCCGGTTCGATTCAATTACTTAACTAATTTCTTGAACTTGACCTGATCAGGTATTATTATAAAATGAATTTCAAATAGTTATCCTGTTGGAATTACTTACTACCCTTGTTCGGATTGAGCTAAAATTGGCATTCCCGCTTCAGTTGGAAAGAACCGGTAATGAATTTGGGCGTACAGGAGGAAGACTTGAATAGACGAGTAGTTGTCACAGGTTTGGGGTTGGTCTCGCCCCTTGGAATCGGCGTCAATGAGACCTGGCAGGCACTGTGTGACGGCAAATCGGGGGTTGGCGCGATAACCCGTTTCGATACATCAAAATTTCAGACCAAAATTGCAGCCGAGGTCAAAAACTTCAAGGCGGAGGATTTTCTGCCCCGCAAAGAAGCCAAGCGCAACGAGCGTTTCATTTCCTTCGCAATTGCCGCCGCCCGCATCGCCATCGAGGACTCCGGCCTGGAGATCGACGAAAAGAATTCGGATCGGGTCGGTGTTATCACAGGCTGCGGCCTGGGTGGGCTGGGAATTCTTGAGTCCACCTGCAGCACCTTGGAAAAAAGGGGCCCGCGACGGGTCAGCCCGTTTTTTATACCCATGATGATCGGCAACATGGCGCCCGGCATGATCTCCATTCATTTCGGTGCCAAAGGTCCCAACGCTTCCTTGGCTACGGCCTGTGCCGCCGGTGCGCACGCGGTGGGAGATTCCTTTAAACTCATCGCTGCCGGCGATGCGGATGCCATGATTACCGGGGGGGTTGAGGCCGTGGTTAATCCCACCTGCATTGCCGGGTTCAATTCCATGAAAGCCCTGTCGACCCGCAACGATGAGCCGGAGAAAGCCTCGCGCCCCTTCGACCGTGATCGGGACGGCTTTGTGGTGGGCGAAGGCAGCGGCATATTGATCATCGAAGCCCTGGAGCATGCCCTGGAGCGGGGCGCTAAGATTTACGCCGAAATCACCGGCTACGGGATGAGCGGAGATGGGCATCACATGACTGCTCCGCCGCCGGACGGCAGCGGCGCTGTGCGATGTATGCAGGCCGCCTTGGATGATGCCGGGATCGAACCGGATGCCATTGACTATGTCAATGCCCACGGAACGTCGACACCCTTAAATGATCTATCCGAAACATTGGCGATCAAAAAGGTGTTTAATGACCATGCCTACCAACTTGCAATCAGTTCGACAAAATCCATGACCGGGCATCTACTTGGCGGTGCGGGCGGCATCGAGACGGTCTTTACCGCGCTAACCGTTCACGACCAGCTGATGCCCCCGACCATCAATTATGAAAATTCCGATCCGGACTGCGACTTGGACTACGTACCCAATGTGAAGCGTGAGGCCGACATTAGGCATGCGATGACCAATTCATTCGGGTTTGGCGGCACTAATGCCAGCCTGATTCTTTCAAAGTATACCAGCTGAAGTGTTCCGTTATGAACCCTGAAAAAAAACCGGCTTTGGCCGGTTTTTTTATATATTGACTATTGAAGGAATTCAGGCCATTTTAGTCGGACGGAACAACACGCGGCGCAAGCGTCTGCGCTGCGCGAGCGACATCCACTCCGCCTTGTTTAAGAGAGTATTTAGTGTCTGGTGTTTAGTTTTTAATGGTATAACATCTTGATATGACGTGCGAAGTGTTTTACCAAATACCAAACACGAAACACCAAACACATGATGAATTCGATTTTTTACGAATTCATCAATCTTCAATATTTTATGAATTGTGTCCATGAATAAAGACCAATACGCCCAGATCTTAAAATCCGAGTTCGCCTATCAGACAACATCGGACAGGCGTTTTCTGGCGAAGTATGCATCTGGCCGGCCGCTTTCCCTGATCTATTATGTTAAATTGCTGTCCACTTTGATCCACGCCAGCTTTACTGCCCGGCGTGGAAAACTCGATGACGATCGTTGGGCCTTTCATTCCCATCGAGTTGTCGAGATCGTTGAATCCGTCGGCGGCAAGGTAAATATCTCCGACCTGGCGGGGGTCTCGAAGCAGCAGGGACCGCTGGTATACATATGCAATCATATGAGTCTGGTGGAAACGTTTATCCTGCCGGGCATTGTGCTGGCCTTTAGCAGGGTTAATTTTGTTATCAAGGAAGAGCTGCGCCACTATCCGGTGTTGGGCCCCATTTTCAGAGAATTGGGATTGATCGCCGTTTCCCGCCAAAACCCGCGTGAGGACTTCAAGGTGGTTTTGCAGGAGGGCCACAAATTTATTACCAGCGGTGGATCCGTCATCATATTTCCCCAGGCCACCCGAAGCGTGGGATTGGATATCGGGGCCTTCAATACCCTGGGGATCAAACTGGCAGCCAGAGCCGGCGTTCCCGTAGTGCCCGTCGCCATCAAAACGGATTTTCACGGCAACGGGAAGTGGTTTAAGGATATGGGACCCATTGATCCTCATAAAATGCTGTATTTCAAATTCGGAGCACCGATATCCGTCGAGGGCAAGGGCCGTGAAGCGCATCAACATGTGGTGGATTTTATCTCCGAGAATTTAAGGTCCTGGGGTGGAACCGTGATTGAGAAGTAGGAAGCCAGATGACAGAGGTTTTCGATTGCGGATTGGGGATTGCGGATTGCGGATTTTAATGAATAAAAGCCCGAAATAGGTGCAATGGACAGAAGACAGATGGCAAAGAGTAAGGGGCAGAGGGCATAGGGCAGGGGGCATAGCGCAAAGGACTGAGGACTGAGCCTAACATAGGTCAGAGGGCATAGCGCATAGCCTATAATGTTAAGATGAGAAAGTTAGAAAATTAAAAGATCTCCTGACCTTCTGACCTTCTGACCTTCTCACCTTCTGACCCTCTCACCTTCTCACCTTCTCACCGTCTCACCTTCTCACCTCCTGACCTTCTCACCTTCTGACCCTCTCACCTTCTCACCTTCTGACCCTCTCACCTTCTCACCCTCTCACCTTCTGACCCTCTCACCTTCTGACCCTCTCACCTTCTGACCTTCTGATCTTCTGACCTCCTGACCTTCTCACCTTCTCAACTTCTCACTTTCTGACCTTCTCACCTTCTGACCCTCTCACCTTCTGACCTTCTCATCTTCTGATCTTCTGACCTTCTGACCTTCTGTCATCTGTCACCTGTCATCTGACTTCTATCCTTTGTACAAACTAATAACCAATAACGATTAACAAATAACCTAAAGCAGTTCCCTGGTGATCATACTGGTGGTGCCGGGGTTTTGGCGAAAATAATTGGAAAATTTTATTTTTATTGTTGACAAAAGTTAAATATGTCATTAAATAGTGATGTTTTTTAAGGGGGCCGTTAACTCAGTCGGTAGAGTATCTGCCTTTTAAGCAGAGAGTCGCTGGTTCGAGCCCAGCACGGCCCACCAACAATTAGCATGGAGCATAGAGATAAGCGCATAGGGTAAATCCGGTATCCGGATTTTAACACCCTGCACCTTGCCCCAAGCCCCATGCGAAATGCCTGCGTCCCCATCGTCTAGCCTGGTCCAGGACACCGGCCTTTCACGCCGGCAACAGGGGTTCAAATCCCCTTGGGGACGCCACAATGAAATCTAAGGTCGTCGGTATAAATCTGGCGGCCTTTTTTTATTCCGTTAAGAATGTCGAACGCGCGTTTGTAACCAGTGTTCCGCGTGCCGGGCAACTTTTGCCAGGCGCGACTCCGGCCATTTTTCAATGCGGGGGGGTAGTACCAGATCCTTTTTATAAGATCTTTTGAAACAATCCAGGAAGTTTGCCAGGGCGAGCACCTTGCAGACCCATCTCATTTCTCCGGGCATGAAATCTACCTGAAGATAGGCATGGGCGAGTCTTGCCAGGATCTGCTGATCAGCATCGGTCAGAGGAGCCTTTGATTCGACGGCCGCGATCGCCCGCTTCCATAGTCCATGGGCCAAATGCCGGTCGACCTGTTCGAAGATGCTCAACATTCTTGACGCAGCGCTTGTTGCCTCTGGCCTTTCTCCTTCTGCCGGGGAGCGCAGGGCGATTTCGGCATAATCGATATACGGTTCCAACTCGCACCGGCCGTTCTCATAAGCCAGGCCTTCCTCCCAAATGCCGAGGGCCTGTTGTACCTCTCCCTGGCTGAAATAGGCCATACCCAGCAGGTGGCACAGATGGCATGCCAATCCGTCATCTAAACCTTCTCGCGAGAACCCTTGGAGCAAATCGATGACGGCGGGCCAGTCGGATTCCCGCGACGCTTCATCCGCCAGATCGATCCGTACCGTGTAGTGGTCTGGATATTTCTCCTGCATCCATCGTTTCAAATCCCTGCTTTCTTCCAGGCGTAGCATCCGCTCCAGCGCGTACACCAGCGCGGCGACATTGTCGGCCGGGGCGTTTTTTTTCATTTCCCGCATCATTCGCCGCGTTTCCCTGAAATCGGAATTGCGCAATTGCAGCATGAATGCCATTGATGCTGCATTGATTTGGCCGGTGGGCAGCGAGCATACCCATGGGCCCTCGAACGGTGGCGTGTGCAATGCTGGAGTTGAGTCCACCAGGGTAGCCGAAAACTCAGGCGGCTGTTCATCCAGTAGCCGGGCCTCGAATCCAAAAGGGGAAAAAGCCACGGCAGCGACCTGACGGGATGTCTCATCGCAGGCCAGCATGAGATTTTCAGGTGCGTTCACACTGAATAGCATCTCAAGACCGTTATCAGTGGGTTTCCAGGCGGCGATCCGGCACCCGAAAAGGTTCCCGCTGTCCTGAAAAAAATGGGCAAACACAATGCCATGATCCAGGGAAGTGGCGACCCCGTGATGTGCCTCTCCATCGGAATTGGAGATTTTGACCGGTTTGTACCTTTTTTCCGGGTTTGGCTTGACCTCCAGAACCAGCATGAAATCCCCACGCATCTGCGAATCAATAGCAGGATCCAGGGCACCGGTGTCGTCAAAAGGCAAAAAGATATAATCCGATCCGTTGGGATGAACGGCGGCATGATGAAAGGTTCCAATGGTCTCCAGTGTAAACGTTTCCAAAACCTTACCATCATCCGTACAAATCCGAACCGATCTGCCCAGCAATTCCTGCAGAACGGTGCGGTATTCGCTTCCGACGTAGATCCGGTCGGGAAAACCCGTCGATCTTATCCGCCGGATGCTGCGGGCCCGATCGATGTGGACGATCTCGAAGACATCATCGCGGATTTCAGTCGCGCCGCTTTCTCTCAACCACAAAATGCGGCTTTGCGGGCACAGGAGGGCGTCCTCGTATTCTGTTTCTCTGGCGATAGAGGTGCCGAAATCATGCCAGAAAAGGACATCGAAAGGATCGAGCCTCAGCTGAAAAACCTGGCCCTTCATGTCGTTTATCCACACGGTATCCATGTCGACTGTGGCTTTCGCGAACTCCAGCGCCCGGGGTGCCTGCAGCAGGTACCCTCGATGAAATTGTCGATTGCTCAGATCGAAGGTCCTCAAAAATACCCACCGATCAAGGGCGGTCGCGACCAGCACCTGATGGCCGCCGGGCAGCAGCAGACAGCTTGCCCCATCACTGTAGGTGTTGAGGCCCAGGGCGCCATAGCATCCGGGCAGCCCACAAAGCTCAGCGGTTGACAGGCACCATTGCGTCCGAATGGCCGCGGTATGCTCCGTCACTTTATCTGCCCAGTGACGTGCCGAGCTGTCTTCCAGAAGCCGGGCGATACGGCCCGCCAATCTGCGGCTGGTGACCTCATCATTCCGGCGGACGCTTTCTTCATACCGACTGCGAAGTCTTTGGATTTTTTGGAAATGGAAGAAGCGTCTTTTCAGTGGTTCCAGGCGTTTCCGATCGGCCTCCTCAAGCCTGAAGCCCTTCAATTGTTCAATCCGTTTCCCGGCCCTGGAAAAATCACCGGCGTCCACAGAGGCCTCGGCTTCTGCCAGGAGTCTTTGCTTTTCCTTATTCTCCAGGGTCCTGATTTGCGTTTCCGCTAGCGTCAAAATTTCCTGGGCCTGTGGTAGGCATTGAAGCGTTTTTCCGTGGAGACCTAATTGATCGATGACCTGCTGGGGGTCGCCGCCGGCGTCAAGTGCTTCCGTACACTGCCCGAGGGCCAATACTGCGCGGGCCAGTTTCAGAGGCTTGACATTGCCGGGTCCGGCCAGCGCTGTTTCCATCCAGTTAAAATGAAGATCATGAATTCTTGCGCGGATTCGCTTTCGTTGCGAGGCACCCAATTCCGCATACGCCAGCAGTGTCTTTTCCCGCTCGCCAGCCGACCAGCAGGAGACTAGGCCATCGACCTCAGCCTTTTCCCGCTGGTGCGAGACTTGCCGCTGAGCTTCGGCCAGAAGTCGCTTCAGCCGAGGCGTCTTTTTACCCATAGCCAAAATCCGGGTTAAGATATCGGTTTCCTGTTCGAAATCCCGCCGGTCCCTGGCTTCCCGGGCACGCTGCAGCAAACTTTCTATCTGATGTTGCCGTGCTTTTTTTTCAATATCCCCTAAAATTTTCTGGGCAGGCTTGTTTTCCGGCATCAGGGACAAGAGCCGATGCGCCAGTTCGGACGCCTCCTCCACCTCGCCGGTTTTCCAGCTGCGGAGCATCTGCGTTTCAAGCGGTTCGAGACGCGTGGCTTTAAGTGCATGGATATCTTTTTCCAGTTGCTCGGTTTCCAGGACGAGCGCCGCGGATCCGCAGGCTTTTAACGCTGCCACCTGCTTCAAAGCCCGGTCTTCATCCCGCTGGGCGACAAAGTGCTTTGCGGCCAGATAATAGACTTGGGCCGCCTCCGGCTCCACGATCCGCCGAATGGTATCAAGGGCGCTTCCTATCCGGCCTAAACGGGCATAGGCAGTTGCAAGTCGGATTCTTACTTCTTTGTCTTTCAGGGTGGATGCTGAGAAAGACTTGGATAGCGCCAAGGCTTCTTCATCAGCAGCCAAATGTTCGATGAGGATTTCAAGAAGGGCTTGAGCGGGTTGCAGGTTCCCTTTAGACCGCTGCAGGGCCAGGCGGTAAAGCGCCTCGCTTTTTTCATAATCGAATTCCTCCAGTGCTTTACTACCCAACCTAAGTAATTCGTCCACGGATAGTTCCGACTCCTCAGGCTCGCTCTGCGAAGAAGGCGCCGGCGAATCAATCGTTGGCGAGCCCCCCAAACCGGACGATTCCTGCGAGTGATCAAAATGGCTTTCGTCGATTCGCCGCTGAGCCCATGACCTGGCATCTTCGTCAAGCTCATGGATCAGCGCGTGGCAGGCATCTTCATCAAAATTTCGAAGCCGGATACCGATGAGCTGCGGCTGATTCTTATCCGGCTGCTCGATATTCAAACTCTCACCGAAGCGCCGGATCAAGAGGCTTTGCAGGCGGGCCTTCAAGCGGTACCGATGTGCGGCTTTCCGCAGCTCAACCCCCTCCTTGGTCGGATTGATGCGATGGATCGTGCGAATCAGATCACGGGCGGTTGCGGAGGTTCTCTCGGCCAGCAGGTCCTCGGGTTGAATCGTTTTTTTCTTTCTGCGTTTGCGACCCATAGCTTACCGTAAAAAAGGTTCAATTCTTGTATTGGGAAGTAAGGCAAACCGCTTCAGATCCCTGGCGTTGAAGCACTTATCTGCATTGGTGTGCCTTCATCCCATTTTTTGAGCATCATATTATTCCAAACGCAACCAATCTGCAACTCGCAATTAAAGATTCCAGTGGTTTTGCGGCCTGCACGATGCATCATCAAGAGGTCGAGACACTGTAAGTATTTGATAATTAATGAAAAGAATTAAAGAATTGGTCGATCATCTGACTAAAAGCTATCATTTTGGTGGTAAAATAGGCGTTTTAAGACAATCAGGATAGGGTAGGAGATTTAATAAACCTTTCCAACCCAAGGTGATTGTTTCTGACAAACAATGATAATCCACAGGTACCCTTGGGGACGCCAACTCTGATTAAAAGGTCGTCAAAATATCTGACGGCCTTTCTTATTGCCTGAGAGAAAGTCTTGTGTCCCGACATTTTATCCTGAGCTTGTCGAAGGGTTTATCCTGAGCTTGTCGAAGGGTTTGTCCTGAGCCTGTCGGAGAACCCGCTCGACCAAGAGGGACAACATTCATGAAGGTATGGCATGATTGAGGATGCCCCTTTGAATTTTATGAATGGCGGCAGAAAGAAAAAACCTATTATTCCTTTATGGTCTTGTAAAGTTAGAGAATTGTTTGATATATTGAACAAAATCTATAAGTCCATTTAAAAACTTTTTTTTGGCTAATAACAATAGGGGAAAAGCAATGGGCATATCGGTTAAACTCCCTGATATGAATATAAAGGAAGACGAAATAAAACTGTTGCTCGCCATAAAGCTGCTGGAAGAGGAGACGGTGTCATTAGGTAAGGCTGCCGAAATAGCCGGTTATACTGAAAAGGCTTTTGTAGAAGTGCTCGTCCACCGCGGAGTCGCACCATTAAAATATACCAATCTTTATCTCGATACAGAAATGCGAAATGTCTGATCAAGCTATTGTTGATACTTCAGTTCTTATAGCATTAGAAAAAATCAATACTGTAGATGTTTTATGCAAAATTTATTCAAGTATTATTCTCTCAGAAGCTGTAATATAGGGAATCTAAGAATTGTTTACTCAGCTCTCTATTTTTAATCGTTAGATGGGCCTATACACAATAAGCTTTTTTCAAATAGTCTCAGACAATCTCTTCAACGAATACATCCCCTCCAGGCCCTTGATCGACTTGGGTTTTTTTTCGTGCTTGGAGTAAAATAGGTGTTTAAATCGCCGGTAATTAGCGGACACAAACTCCTTGGAGCCGATGATACCCGAATCCGTAAAATAGCGGGTGCGGTATCTGAATCGATCGACCCGGCTGATCTCAAACTCTTTTTTCCGCTCTTTTGCAATAACTTTTTCATCGATGACCTGTGCCTGCATCTTTTCCGGACGATTCAGCGCCCCGGCTTCATACACATACCGACCAAGTATAATTTACCTGTCCCTAATTTTCTCCTGCGACAAAAATGGACGGGGATGCAGCAAGCATTGACAGATTTTAACATTCCCGCTGTAGTTAAATACTTCACAGCGGATCGAAGAGATGCTTACAATGAAGTGTTTCAGGTGTATGCCGGCCAAATCAAAGACAAACTGCCGGCAACGCAGAATATGGAGCTGCTGGAGGTCGACGGCCAAAAAGCAAAATTTATTGTTGATTTCACTGTCGACGTTAATGGTCAATCAACAACATATAGCACTTATGTAATTTTTGAATTGGATAGCGATGGGCTATGGAAAATCAATTTCTTCTAAAACGAAAGCCTGTGAACAGGATAACACGTTATGAAAATCTATGATTTTTTCGCTAGACAGATACGTGTAAAGAACGCAAAAGAAGTATTGATACTATTGCTAAAGCTGATAGTCGTTTTCCTCATCGCTGACGAATTGTATTATTCTTTCCTTCGTCTTCCATGTTTGCTGGGGAACAATGGGGGACGTCCGTTCTATTTATCTATTTACATATTAGGTGCGATCTGGTACTTAGAGGTCATGCCTCGTAAAGCCCGCATAGATGCCCCCGATGCACTGCATCACATCATTATCCGTGGAATAGAGCGCAAAGCGATCTTTAAAGACACCACGGACCGGGAAAATTTTTTTGAGCGCTTATTAGGCTCGTCGGATTTTGTCGAGAGGGTATTGAAGCAATCCGATGAACAGTTGTTATATTGCGGTACGCAAATTGGGATATAGATGCAGCGATGTTTCCAAAACAATGGGGATCAGCGCGGGTACGGTAAGCAAAGCGGCCAATTTCGGCAGCAAATTATCAGGGATTGGCAAAATTCAAAAACTGATATTGGATACCTGACCTCTGAGAAAGTCTTTTAAAGAACTGAATTGTAAAATAGATAAATGGAATGTTCCCATTATTCCTCATGAAACTAACTTTGCTTCCGCCGGCCCTCAGAGATGAGATAGCCGCGACTTTCGGCCATGCGGAGATTCCAGCTTTTGGTCAACTTGCCACGGTAGGGCCTGATGGACCAGAGGTTCGTACCGTGCATTTTCGTTTCGAGGAACCACTTGGAACTCTGGTTTTCAACAGCCATTCTCGCTCCCGAAAAATGCGGGGCCTTGGTCTCGACTCTGTGGCTACCGGATGTTATTTTGATGCATGCTCAGGATGCGAGTGGCTATGGTGCTTTTCTACTTCCCTTCTGTCTTCCGCCAGCCCCACCCCATCAGCTGATTTCAAAAACGTGGATCTTGGGTTAGTTCGCGATGGTCAGTGGCAACAAACGCGTCTTGACGTCAGAATCGCTTATTGGCTGGATCACAAAGGTCTGCCTCTCGGTAATCCTTTACCGACAGACATCGATGTGAACGTGACCTGTCCAACTTTTGTCACTGCTATTTGCATACCCTACGCCTGGCAACGTTACAGATTTAATGAACACAATTATACAGAATGTACCCGCGCTCGGTACGTCAGACATGGCGATGCATGGACCAAACAGGATATTCCGTTGCTTTATTCCAATTAGTGAATAACGTCACCCAAGAATAGCCCTTCAAATTACTACAATGTCGTCATTTCAGCCAATTCTTGACAGCTTACTCATCATTGGGATATTAGGTATACATAAATATTGCCATTTAAGCCGATTTGATGAACAGAACCGAATCTTGCCTTCATCGATTCTATCCTCTTATCTGGAAGCTGACCTTGACTTCCGCCGACACAGATTATCACCTGATCGCATCCAGTTTTGTATTCAACCACTATTTTAGCCCTTAACCTGATGGACCTCGCTATGAATAAGGGTTTATTGAAGTTGCTGATATGACAGGCTCCGAGGATACCCCCTTTTCGGGGGACAGGACGCACTTCCCCTTGACTCGGCAAGCTTCTTTGCCCGTTTGAAGGTCCGACATGATTGTTGGTTTTATACTTGTTGGCATATCCTCCCAAGACAGAACTTTGGTTCGGCTTGTCGGGAATGAGAGGCCGGAAACCTGAGTTAAAAAGGCAACCAAAACAAATCTGCCTTTAATGGTATGGATAACCCGAATATAAGGAGGCGAGAAAAATGAAAAAAAGACAAACCGTCCAATTGGTATGGATGATGACGCTGGTGTTGATCAGTGTTGGGATTCTCATGCCGGCATCGACCGAAGCCGGCAGCCTGGAACCTGCAGCGGCGCCTGCTCCCACCATGAAGACCCTGGATCAAGTGGAGCCAAGGATACCCATTTCTGGTTCAGCCACAGAAATTGACACCTATACCATCAGCCAGGGCGGCGCCTATTACCTCACCGGTGATCGTGTCTGCAGTAGTAACGGCATACAAGTTGATGCGGACAATGTGACCATTGATCTAATGGGATACAGCCTTATCGGACTGGGCTCAGAGACGGATTACGGCGTCAGAATGGGTAGTCGCAAAGGCGTGGAGATAAGAAATGGGACCGTTCGCGGCTTTAACCACGGCATCTACGAATCCAGCTCCTCGGGTGAAGGCCACCGGGTCATTGAGGTCCGGTGCGTCGCCAATGGGCTAAGCGGTATTTATCTTAATAGTACAGGCAATCTGGTCAAGGACTGCACGGTTGAAGAAAACGGAGATTCCGCCGCCTCCACTGTCTACGGAATATATGCGAACAACGGCAGTACGGTGATCGGAAATACCATAAATGACAACGGAGATTCTGCAGCCGGTTATGTCTACGGCATCTATGCCGACCTGGGCAGTACAGTGTCAAATAACACGGTTCGCACCAGCGGAAGTTCGGCAACTGGCCCTGTCTATGGCATCTATGCCGCCGCCGGTACGGTGACCAACAACACGGCCAACTACAACGGAAGTTACGTCAGTAGTGATGTCTATGGTATCCATGCCAGCATCGCCTGCACGGTGAGCAACAACATGAGCAGTTATAACGGATTTAGGGATAGTGGCGCGAATGTCTACGGCATTTATGCCAGCTCCGGCAGTACGGTGACCAGCAACACGGCTTACTACAATGGCGCTATAGCCGACGACAGTAATGTCTATGGCATAGATATCGGCACTGGCAGTACAGTGACCAACAACACGGCCTACCGCAATGGATCTGCGGCCACCGGCGGCACTGTCTACGGCATATATCTTCGCGGAAACAACCTGGTAGACCAGAACACGGCATATCATAACAATGGCATAAACATGAACAGTTGCGCAACTTGCACATTTGGTATGAATCATGCCCCATAATTAATTTCCTTGCAGAGGATAAGGCTATCGGGGGTGAATCCAATGAAAAATCCAGGAACTTTGTCAATATGGGTTCGAGGTGCCGGCCTGCTGCTGACCATGATAGCCGGCTTATTGGCCTGCAGCGCAGTGTGGGCGGAAAATATCGACCCGGAAGACGCCGACGCCCAATATGCCTGGGGAGAAAATATCGGCTGGTTGAACGCCGAACCTTCAGATCTCAGCGAGCCCGGCCTGACCGTTACCTCAACGGCCGTAACCGGTTATGCCTGGGCGGAGAACATCGGGTGGATCAGTTTTTCGTGTGAGAATACCAACTCTTGTACCGACGAAAATTTCGGTGTGCAAAATGACGGCGGCGGAAATTTAAGCGGCTACGCATGGGGGGAAAATATCGGCTGGATCAGTTTTTCATGCCACAATACTAGCAGCTGCGCAGCGGTAGATTACGGCGTTGCCATCGAAGCGATCACAGGGCAATTCTCCGGTTATGCCTGGGGGGAAAATATCGGCTGGATCGCTTTCGATTCGGTCTCTTTGTTTGACTTCGGCATTGTAACGGCCTGGGGCAGTTCCAACTGCCTCGGCGATATTGAACCAGATGGGGATGTGGATGGCGTGGATTTGGCCGATTATGCCATGAATAATGGTGCCGGCTCTCTTGATCTGAGGTCCTTTGCCGCAGAGTTCGGCACCCTCTGCGGCCAATAAGCCGAGAAGATCAGTTTGTGCCTCGGAGAATGTGCTGGTGCAGGGGTGCAGGGGGTCGGGCCACGTTGGGGGAATAGTGGGGACGGAATAATGGGGACGTCCGTTCTATTGATCTATTTATATAATAGGTGCGATCTGGTACTTAGAGGTCATGCCTCGTAAAGCCCGCATAGATGCCCCCGGTGCACTGCATCACATCATTATCCGTGGAATCGAGCGCAAAGCGATCTTTAAAGACACCACGGACCGGGAAAATTTTTTTGAGCGCTTATTAGGCTCGTCGGATTTTGTCGAGAGGGTATTGAAGCAATCCGATGAACAGTTGTTATATTGCGGTACGCAAATTGGGATATAGATGCAGCGATGTTTCCAAAACAATGGGGATCAGCGCGGGTACGGTAAGCAAAGCGGCCAATTTCGGCAGTAAATTATCAGGGATTGGTAAAATTCAAAAACTGATTTTAGATACCTGACCTCTGAGAAGGTCTTTTAAAGAACTGAATTGTCAAAATAGATAAATGGAACGGACGTCCCCATTATTCCCCTAATAATTATCGTTTTCGCGAGCGGCCCCTTCCGAGAGTTGCGTGCGATTCTAAAAAAACAACGTCGCAGGGTTTTGGATTGACATAAACGCATATTTATGTAAAATATGCAAATATGAGAACCACAATCGATATACCGGATCATCTGTTTAGACGAGCCAAGGCGGCAGCCGCATTGGAAGGAAAGAGCCTCAAGACATTTTTGATGGAAGCCGTGACGAATGAACTCGGGCGCAGCGTTGAAAAAAAGATTGCTCGAAAAAAGGTTTCTCTTCCGTTAGTGCCGTCAAATCGTCCCGGCAGTTTGCATCTCACGTCGGATGACATCGCACAATTCCTGAACCAGGAGGATCTGCATGCACTTGCTGGACATTAACGTCTGGCTGGCGCTGGCCTTCGAAGTTCACTTCCATCATGGGACAGCCAAAGCATGGTTTGAAGAAACAGGACCTGACAGTTGTGCGTTTTGCAGGCTAACTCAACAGGGATTTCTTCGAATAGCTTCAAATCCTGCCGTCTTCCGGGATGAAGCGGTTACAATAGATCTTGCGTGGTCATGCTATGAAAGTTTACTCGATGACCACAGGGTGTACTTCATGCGAGAACCTGAAGGACTTGAGAAGGCATGGAAAAGATACACGCGTAATCAAAGATATTCCCACAAGATATGGAACGATGCATATCTGGCCGCTTTTGCTCAGACTGCAAAAATAACAGTTGCCACGTTTGATCAGGGCTTCAGAGAATACAAAGAAACCAGCTTAACTATCCTGGCTTAATACCTGAATTCTGCAAACAAATAACACCAAATGATGCTACGGCTTGGGGGTCGGGCCACCGCAAGATACTGATTATTCAGTTTTTACCTCGCAGATATAGTTGCTTTTGAGGTCTATATCCTCGTTTTCGACCCCAAAAAGGGTCTTATAGGATTAAAGATTCTCCCCTAGTTGGTAGCCCTTACCGGCCTCTATGATATGTCGCCCTCTGGTTCGAACCCTCAAACGTGCTTTCCCATTTTCAATAAAAGCTTTGATCTCAACGGCTAAACTGCCAATCCATAGCTTTTCCCGGCCTGATACAGCCACTGGGTAACCCGGAATAAAATGTCTTTTTACCCGCGCCATACTTCTCACGTAAAAACAGCATTTTTGCCCTTAAAAAGCTTAATATAGGCCCGTCTCAAGGGGCAAAAAATGTAACTATCCGTCCCGTTTCAGCTACTTCCCGTGGCCCGACCCTCAGGGACTCGATATTGGATACCTGACCTCTGAGAAGGCCTTTTAAAGAACTGAATTGTCAAAATAGATAAATGGAACGGACGTCCCCATTATTCCTCGACTTCGTGTCGCACCATAACGTTTTGCTGAGAGGGAGCACGGGAGGGACTTTGAGCCCCACAAACCGTGTAACCGAAACATCAGCAGAGTGTGTATCCGGCTGTAGATAAAAATTAAATGGTCTGTCGGACAGCATAGTTATGCGCCAAACGGGCGATTGCCTGTTTGGTTTCTAATCTGGTAAAAAGGATTAGAACCGAGGAACGGGATGAGGTAGTCCCTCACGTCCGGATCTGTGGGGGGTGCGCTGGGTAACCAGCGCATCTACCCGGTATCCTAGACCTTTAGACCGGTTACTTTCATTTGAAAAGATACACAACGTAATCTTATAATATCGTTCTTAAATTGGGATATTAATTATAACAATGTTATATTTTTTCTTGACACACCTATCTGAGCCATATAACTGTGAATCTGTCGAAATAAAACTTGTCCGGGACAAAACTTCAACTCGAATTTGACTCGGACTCCTCAGAATCTGATGCACCGCGACACAAATCTGTTTGATAGACCTTAATGCAGGACGTCATGCTTGAAGTCAACGGATTAGAGATTGTCTACAACGACGTGATCAAGGTTCTTAAGGGGATCTCCTTCAGGGTCCCTTCGGAAAGCATCGTAGCATTGCTCGGTTCCAATGGTGCCGGAAAAAGTACCGTCCTTAAAACGATTTCCGGTATAATTGAGTTGGAGGATGGAAAACTTCTCGAAGGCACCATCAAATTGGCGGATCAGCGAATCGATCGATTGGCACCTGAGAAAATCGTACGCCACGGTATTGTGCAGGTTCCGGAAAGCCGCGGCATCTTCGACGATTTAACGGTTATCGAGAACCTGCGGGTGGGGGCCTATACACGTTCTGACGCCACCCGGTCGAAACGAGATATCGAGATTGTATTAGATTATTTCCCTGTCCTAAGTGACCGGCTTAATTCTCTGGCCGGTTATCTCAGTGGCGGTGAACAGCAAATGCTGGCCATCGGCCGCGCCCTCATGACGAGATGCAAGCTGCTGATGCTTGATGAACCGTCCCTGGGGCTCGCACCGCTTATCGCCGCAGAAATCTTTCAAATCATCAAAAAAATCAATACGGAACAAAAGTCTTCCATTTTGCTGGTCGAGCAAAATGCAAATATGGCTCTTTCGATTGCTGATTATGGCTACATTATGGAGAACGGTAAAATCGTATTGGACGGACCCAGTCAGAAGCTTGCTGAGAATGAAGACGTTAAAGAGTTTTACCTGGGGCTGTCCGAAATCGGAGCCCAAAAAAGCTATCGCGATGTCAAACATTACAAGCGTCGCAAACGGTGGCTTTCATGAGTAACAAAATCATAGCAGAACTCCAGAATGTTACCATGAGATTTGGCGGAATCACAGCCATATCAGATATCAGCTTTAAAGTGCCCCGGGGAGTAATCTTCGCTCTAATCGGCCCCAATGGCGCCGGCAAAAGTACTATTTTCAATTGCATCAACGGAATCTACAAGCCGACCGAGGGCCGTATCACCTTCGATGGTGAGAGTATTACCGCTCTAAAACCATTCAAAATCGCTCGTAAGGGTATTGCGCGAACATTTCAAAATCTGGCCTTATTTCGCAACATGAGCGTGCTGGACAATCTTTTACTCGGGCGCAATCTTTTTCTAAAAGCAGGCATCATACCGGGAGGATTGTTTTACGGCAAGGCCCTGCGAGAGGAACTCGAAAACCGTCGAATTGTAGAGGAAATCATCGACTTCCTGGAAATGGAAGATGTTCGCAAAAAACTGGTGGGTTCGCTGCCCTTTGGCATTCAACGTCGCGTAGAGTTAGGTCGCGCGCTGGCCATGAAACCCGAGTTGCTGCTGCTGGATGAGCCGGTCTCCGGCATGAATGCCGAGGAGACCGAAGATATGGTTCGATTCATACTGGACGCCAATGAGGAATTCGGAACAACGATTCTTTTGGTTGAACATGACATGGGCGTGGTAATGGATATTTCGGATTATTTGCTGGTTGTCAACTTTGGCGAAAAGATTGCAGAAGGCCCACCGCAAGAAGTCGCTCAAAATCCCAAGGTTGTTGAGGCCTATCTCGGCCAGGAAAGTGAAGTAACCCCAACCGTTTCAGTCGAGGACCGTCATGCCTAAATCCCATGGTGATGAACACGATTTTCCGGCAACCCTGCCTGGGCTTTTAGCGCGCAATGCCCGCCGATACGGAAATCATACCGGCCTTCGGGAAAAGGATTATGGCATATGGCAGGAGACTTCTTGGGCTGAGTATTATGACCACGTCAAACACTGTTGTCTTGGGCTGCTTGAACTGGGTTTGAAGAAGGAAGATCGCCTCGCCATTTTGGGAGATAACTGCCGTGAATGGATTTATGCCGACCTGGCGGCCCAAACGGCTGGTGCGGTCGGAGTCGGCGTTTATGCGACCAACCCGGCCAAACAGGTGGGTTACGTGGTCGGGCATTCGGATTCGGTCATGGTGGTGGTCAAGGATCAGGAGCAGGCGGACAAAATCCTCGAGGTCCGGGCCGAACTTCCGAAGTTGTCCAGGATCATTGTCATCGATCTGAAAGGTTTAAGACATTACCAGGATCCCGCGATCATCCCTTTTGTCGAGGTTGAACAAATCGGCCGGGAAAAAGCCCGCCAGGATCCTGATTTGTTCGACAAATTAGTAGCCGCCACCCAGCCGGACGATATTGCCCTGATGGTCTATACATCCGGTACCACCGGTCCACCCAAAGGGGCGATGCTGACGCACCGCAACCTTCTGGCATTGAGCGACAAATTCTGGCAATTGGGGCTTATCAACGATGATGATCAGGTCGTTTCTTACCTCCCCTTGTGTCACGTCGCAGAAAGGCTCATGTCCCTCATTCTGGCGCTGTATGCGGGATGTACTGTGAATTTCGCTGAAAGCATCGGCACGGTTCAAGAGAGTTTATACGAAATATCACCGACGATATTTACGGGCGTACCGCGGATCTGGGAGAAAATGCATGCTTCGATCCAGATAAACATGAAGGATGCGTCTCCGCTAAAACGGATGAACTACAATCTTTGGATGCGAGTGGGCCGTGGCATCCTTGAGCGCCAGATTGCCGGCAAGGGCGAGTCCTTTGTCGATAAAATCTTATACCGCTTGGGATATTTGTGTCTGTATCGTGCCATGCTGGACAAACTCGGTTTGCTGCGGGTACGGTTTGCGCTAAGCGGCGCCGCACCGATTTCACCGGAAATCCTGAAATTCTTTCGAATACTGGGGCTGCGAATCTCACAGGTCTACGGGCAAACCGAGGGAACCGGAGTCTCCCACTTTCAATCTGGTGAGGACCTGAAAATCGGCTCGGTCGGCAAACCATTTGAGGGTATTGACGCCCGACTGGCCGAGGACGGCGAAATCATGCTTCGCGGTGAGACCGTATTTGCCGGATATTATAAAGATCCGGCTGCAACCGAGCGAACCGTGCGCAACGGCTGGCTGTATACCGGCGACGTCGGCCAACTGGACCAGGACGGCTATCTGTATATTACGGATCGAAAAAAGGATATCCTTATCACCTCGGGCGGCAAAAATATTGCCCCATCCGAGATAGAAAACCACCTTAAATTCAGTCCCTATATTAATGAAGCCATAATTGTGGGGGATGCCCGTCCTTATTTGACAGCATTGATCCAGATTGAATTTGAAACGGTCAGCAAATGGGCGATGGACGAAAAAATCACATTTACGACCTTCAAAAGCCTTGCGACCGCAGAGCAAGTCTATGAGTTGATTGAAGAGGAAGTGAAGGAATGCAACAAGGCATTGGCCCAGGTTGAGACCATAAAAAAGTTCACTCTGTTGGACAAAGAACTCGACCATGATGATGATGAGTTGACCGCCACCATGAAAGTACGGCGCAAAACTGTGGAAGAAAAATTCGCAGATATAATTGAATCCATGTATGGCAGATAAAAAAAGCCCTGTTCACCATTCGAGCAAAAACCAATTGGGGGCTTATTCGTTGCTAACGACACTTAATTGTACTTTTTGGGTTCGGTCAAAGTTGTACTTTGATTAAAGCATCGTTTGACACCATTTCTATTAATCTAAAGGGAAAAAAGGAGGACGAAATGAACCATTTTATCAAAGTCACTTTTTTTATTGCTGCAGTCATGTTGGCAGTTGGTGTCGGTGGGGCCTGGTGCGAAGAGGGGGTTACCGACAATTCCGTTAAAATCGGCGTTATCAGCGATCTGACCGGACCGACCGCTATTGGCGGCATTGGGATGGCTGATGCGATTACCTCTTATTTTAAAGAGGTCAATGCGGCCAGCGGCATCCACGGGCGCAAGATCGAAGTGATTGTCGAAGATTGCGCCTATGCGCCTGCTAGAGCCGTATCCGCAGCTAAGAAATTGATTGCTAAAGATGAGGTTTTTGCCCTGGTTTCTCCCTGGGGGACCGCACCGACCACCGCTCTTTTCCCGATCGCCAAAAAAGAAAAAATACCGATCGCCCCGGCCTGCGCTCTGGCAACCAGTGTATATGACCCCTTGAAAAAGTATGTATTTGCAGCCGGAACCAATTATGTTGACCAGTCTCTTTTCATTGCCGACTATGCCGTCAATGACCTTAAGCTGAAAAATCCGAAGATTGGTATCTTTTGCCAGGACGATGATTGGGGGCGTGACCATATCAAAGGACTGGAAATGGCGCGCAAGAAATACAACCTGCCACCGATTGCCGTGGAGACTTATAAATACGATGCGGTGGAATTCAAATCCCAGGTGCTCAATTTGATGAAAGCCAAACCGGATGTCGTCATCGTAGCGGCCGGGATAAAATCAGGGGCCATGTTTCTGAAAGAGGCCCACAAGATGAAGTGGAAAACGACCTTCATCGGCGGTAACACCCTGGGTTTTCTGGTAACACTCAAACTGGCCGGCGCCTATGGGGATGGTCTGCTGGTGGTGAATATTTTTGCCATGCCGGACGAAGACGTCCCCGGGATGAAGCGATTGGTGGCGGCTTCCAAAAAGCACTTCGGCGACAAATGGGAACCGGTCAATGTGAAGATTCATCCGTATTATGTATACGGCTGGCTCAATGCCACTATTTTTGCTGAGGGCCTGAGGCTGGCCGGTAAAGACCTGACCCGCGAAGGTTTTGTGAAAGCCATGGAGAGCATAAAAGATTTTGATCCGGATGGGATTATGGGTCCCATCAGCTATTCAGCGACCTCGCATGGCTCACCGGGTTATGCCCGCATGGTCAAAGGTGATACCAAGAATATGCGGTTTATCCCGCTGACAGATTGGAAATACGTAACACCTTAAAATGATTCACCGGAACCGGGCGCTGTTGCCCGGATCCGGTTTACCTTGCGCGATGCTCTCTGCCCGAAATGGGATGTTATGGACAATTATCAGATCTTTTTACAGTTGCTGTTGAGCGGCCTAATCTCCGGCAGCATTTACGGCCTGATCGCTTTAGGTTTTGTGGTAATTTACAAGGCCACCGAAGTCGTCAACTTCGCACAGGGCGAAATTATGATGCTCGGAGCGTATTTTTGCTACTTTCTTATCACCAGCTTCGAAATCAGCTTTTTACCCGCGTTCGTCATAACCCTGCTTTTTGCTGCGATTCTCGGCATTCTGGTTGAGGCTTTAATCCTCAGGCCAATGGTGGGCGAACCGACGTTTTCAGTGATTATGGTAACCGTCGGACTGGCAACCGTGCTGCGAAGTATCGTGGGGCTCTTATGGGGGCACGACAATATCGCCTTTCCATCGCCATTTCCGGATTCAACGTTCGAACTATTCGGTGTGATCGTCGCTCCCGTCGAAATCACGACGATCGTCGCTTCAATCGGACTGTTTATCCTGCTTTTTCTGTTTTTCAAATATAGCAAACTCGGTCTGGCCACCAGAGCGACGGCCTTTGATCAGCGTTGGGCATTTTTGATGGGCATCAGTGTACGGAAAATATTCTCGCTGGCGTGGATACTGGCTTCAGTTGTTGCGTCCATTGGGGGCATATTCCTGGCCAGTGTCGGCGGGCTTGATACCGCTATGAGCTTTATCGGCCTGAAAGTTTTTCCGGCAGTAGTCTTGGGAGGGATCGAAAGCATTGCCGGCGCTGTTCTGGGCGGTTTGATTGTCGGGATTGTCGAAAATTTGGCGGGGGGCTATCTTTCGGCCTATTTTGGATCCGGGATTAAAGAACTCTCTGCCTTCGTTGTGCTCCTGATTGTTTTGATGATCCGACCTTACGGACTTTTTGGGAAAAAGGAAATCATCCGCGTATAATGATACTCGGATCCACCTTATGCGGTTTGCAAAAAATGCAAATAAATAACAATTAAAACTACAAGTTAAGCGATTCTTAGCTATGCCAAGTGGTCAATTTAAAAGCAGCTACCGTGACGATATAAAAATATTTCAAACCGCATGGACCAAATCCTGGCTGTGTGTACTGATGGTGATTCTCATCGTTTTGCCTTTTGTGGTCGGCCAATATTTTTTGTATATCGCCAACTTAATCGGGATAGCAGTTATCGGTGTGCTGGGTTTAAATATTTTATCAGGGTTTACCGGCCAGATCTCCCTGGGTCATTCGGCGTTTGTGGCCATTGGTGCCTATTCTTCCACTTTACTTTCATTAAAGCTGGGCATACCTTTTTGGCTGGCACTTCCTGCAGCAGGCTTAATTACCGCTCTGTCCGGACTCATCATCGCCATACCTTGCCTGAGGTTACGGGGGCTCTATCTGGCCATCGCAACTTTTGCTTTTTTCTTCATCGTTGAATACATCATCGTTCACTGGGACAACCTGACCAACGGAACCGGCGGGCTGACCGTGCCGGAACCCACGGTTTTGGGCCTGGCCATTGATTCTGACATTAAGCTGTATTTTATTATCCTGATCCTGGTGATTTGTTCTCTGGCGTTTGCCAAAAACCTCTTTCGCACCGAAGTCGGACGGGCATTTATCGCCATCCGGGATAATGACATTGCCGCTGAAGTCATCGGAATCGACATAACCAGATATAAAATCTATTCCTTTATGATCTGTTCCTTTTACGCCAGCATGGCCGGCAGTCTTTATGCCATCACCCTTTCATTTATAGGGCCGGAGCACTTCAGCTTTTTAATGACCATCGAATACCTGGCAATGGCTTTGGTGGGCGGTGTCGGCACCATCAGCGGTTCGATTTTCGGTGCCATTTTTATGACTCTGCTGCCTGAGGGGATACGGTTGTTGCGGGATGCATTGAGCGCCGATTATCCGTTTCTGGTGACGCGACTCGCGGATTTGCAATCCAGTCTTTATGGTTTAGTCATAATTCTATTTCTAATCTTCGAACCCACCGGACTATTCGGATTGTGGGTAAGGATTAAAAACTACTGGCTGGCATGGCCATATTCGTACCGGTAAAATAATGCGAACAGGAAAAGAAATTCCAGAAAAGCATAAAAAACGGCTCTATGACGCTGTGTTGGAGATATTTTCTGTCCAGGACTTCCACCGGGTAGACATGCGGACGGTCGCCGAGAACTCCGGTGTGAGTATCGCCACCATCTACAATTATTTTCAGTCTAAGGAAATGCTGCTCTTCGCGATCTTAACCGAGTATTTGCATAAGCTGGTTGCTCTGGTAGATTTACATATCCAGGGATTGAAATCGTCCAAGGAGATATTTCGAAAACTGCTCTGGGTGACGATGGACTTTTATGACCGTCATCCGGGTGTAGCAATCACCATTATCATAACCGTGCCCACCCGTACCTGGATGCAGCAGGACGCATACAGAATCGGGAACAGACAACTGGATAATGTGTTTGAAGCGATGCAAAAACAAGGTGATATTGATTCAAGAATCGATGCGCGTAGATTCAAAGACATCTATTACATGTTTTGTTACCGAGTCATACAGACATGGTATTTCTATGGAATGAATTGGAAATTAGTTGATGCCCTGGATGAAGATTTTGAGTTAATCTGGAAGCTCCTTGCAAAGGAGCGCGTTATCGCAGAAACCGAGTAAAGAGAAAGGAAATCATGTGATACCTAAAAACATAACAGTAGAGCGCAGCGGTGGTATTGCTCAAGTTCGATTCGATAGATCCGACAATCTCAACGCGATGTCACTGGACATTATGCGCGAGTTGACCGAGGTGGCTCTAAGTTTCCAAGATGATCTGGAGACTATCGCGGTGGTCTTGACCGGTGGACCGAAGTCTTTTTCTGCAGGTATAGATTTGCGGGATGCCAAGCTGCAAGCCTCGCTTGTGGACACCATAGAGCGAAGGCGTCAGACCCTGATGATCGGACCGAAATTGTGTCGAGCATGGGAATCGATGGAGCAGATCACGATATGCGCGATCGAAGGACACTGTGTGGGTGGTGCTCTGGCATTAGCTATTTCATGTGATTTTCGGATTTTGGGACGAAGCGCGAGATTGAAAGTCCCTGAACTCAAGCTTGGGTTGAATATGAGCTGGCAATCGATTCCCAGAATTGTGCACCTGGTAGGCCCTGCAAAAACAAAGCAGATTATCTTGTTTGCGGAAGAGATGACTGCGGAGCAAGCCTTTGATTGGGGTCTGGCTCAGGAGATCACTGAGGATGGTGCGACACTTACGGCAGCAATCGCAATGGCGGAGAAGGTGGCTGCTATGCCTCCGACCCCGGTGAAAATGACCAAACAAGCAGTGAACGCAGTGAGCAATGCGCTGGACCATGCGGTTAGTTATATGGACCTGGATCAGTCCATACTCTGTCAGATGACCGAGGACTTCAAAGAGAGTATGGAAGCATTAAAAGGGAAAAAGTAACCGTCGATCAAGGGGAAATAGGCTTTTTCGGACCGACTTTTTTATTAAAACCCTTCACTATTTGTTATTTCTCAAATGTATTAGGCAGCTACGAATAAGTGATTCCAATTTCAAGCCTGCGATTTTTAGAGTCAGTGGAAACTATTGACTTGATCGATCCCAAAGATATCTTCCAACTTATGGCTAATTAGTGTTCGAACGGTAATTAGAAACCGCCTGATATTGTTGATAAAATTCGCATAAAAGTAAAACGAAGATTTCCCAGTTTAATGCAAAAATGACTTGCATTCTTCACTCGTTGACGATAGGTATCTTGT
>Ga0209454_1000353_pt1 | contig 24282 bp, 20 predicted proteins | sample WorMetHERISLAND1_2_FD_187400 | JGI IMG/M metagenome (GOLD analysis project Ga0209454, IMG submission 187400) | Marine gutless worms symbiont microbial communities from Max Planck institute for Marine Microbiology, Germany - Olavius geniculatus... | ecosystem: Host-associated > Annelida >... | reverse complement strand
TTTGCTCCTGAAGTAAAGCAGCTTGCTGAATTAGCTAAATTTTCAAAGAATATCAACTAAATTTAAAATTTTTAAATTACAATTTTGTAATTTATTGCCTGACAATTTGAGTTTATGCGTACACTCTATAGGTAACCATTACTTTTATCATAATTTCCTCCCGAATCCCCGATTCGATCGGGGATTGTCATTTCTGGGTTATATGTTACCGGTACCATAATTTACAATAACGCTTCCGACCAATAAGTCAAAATTCCCACAGCAATTTTAGCACCAGCCAGATGGCACATTTGCACAAAACGCTAACCAATAAAAAGGCAATTTTTAGATTGCAAGAGGTTAATAAATGGCCTCGGTATTGGAGTGTTGAAGTGATGGTGTACTGGGATATTTAATGAAGACATCAAACCTTCAGCCACCACTCCACCACTCCAGCACTCCAATACTCCACCACTCCAGCACTCCAATACTCCAGCACTCCAGCACTCCAGCACTCCAGCACTCCAGCACTCCAGCACTCCAGCACTCCACCACTCCAATACTCCAATACTCCAGCTTTTTATGTTAACTACGGCCGGGATTGGTGATTTTGGTTTGCATTTTGCCGGTATGTGGCATAAATTTAAGACACCATTGAGACGCCGGCAGAGCGGCGCCAGAAACCAAGCAGCGTGAATAGTTGAAAAGCCCGCAAAAAATAAAAATATTGTCGGTATCGGATGTGGTTGATCCGATGCTGCACCGGCAGGCCGGCAGCAAGCCGTTTGAGGGGATCGATGTGCTGATTTCCTGCGGTGATCTGCCGCCGGAGTATATTTCCCGCTTGGCCCATGCATTCAATGCGCCGCTGTATTTTGTGGCCGGCAACCACGACATTCGATACCGGGATAAACGGCCCCAGGGCGGCTGCAACCTGCACGGCCGGCTGGAGCGAATCAAGGGGCTCAACATATTGGGGTTGGAGGGCTCACGCTGGTATAACGGCGGCCCTTATCAGTACACCGAGAGCCAGATGCGGGCCATCATTCGACGGCTGCGGCCGACGCTCTGGTGGCAGGGCGGTTTGGATGTCGTCGTAGCCCATGCGCCCCCGCGACATGTACACGATGCCGAAGATCTCTGTCATCGTGGTTTTAACTGCTTCCGTTGGCTGATCGACAAGTATCAGCCCAACTACTTCATCCACGGGCACATTCATCGGCAATTCGACGACCCTGCCGAACGGGTAACTCAGGTGGATGCAACCAAGGTGGTAAACACGTATGGCTATCACATTCTGGAAATCGAAACCGAGCCGCAAAACCGCTGATCAAAATCGGGCCGGCCGGCTGGAGGAAGCGTCCAACGAAGCCAAAAGCTTCCGTGATCAGCAGCAGAAAGAGGCCGCTTTCGATCACCGGGATCGCGGGATTCGATCGGTTCCGCTGGACCGGATCGTGGGCAGTGTCGGGCGCTACAAGGATTTTGACGGCCAGTTCCGCTTTAAAACGGCGCTGCCCTCGGAGAGGCTGGAGGGGATCAAGCAGGCCATGCGGCAGGGCCGCAACCTGGGACCGGTCAAACTATTTGAGATCAAGGACGAATTCTATGTGCTGGATGGAAACCACCGGATCGCCGCGGCCAAAGAACTCGGCCACGATGAAATCCTGGCCCATATCGAGGAATTCATCCCTTCCAAAAACACCCTGCCAAATATCCTGTACCGTGAACGGGCGGATTTTGCAGATCGCACCCACCTGCCGGCAGAAATCAACCTGACGGAGGTCAGCCAATACGGATACCTGCTCGAACAGATCAGTGAACACCGGCAATTTCTTCAGCAAGGCCAAGAAGATGAGATCGCTTTCGAGGCGGCGGCCCAGGACTGGTTCCGCAGCATATTTCGCCCCCTTTGTACGATCATCAAAAGGAGCCGCCTGGTTGACTCGTTTCCGGAGCGGACCGTGGAAGATCTTTTTGCCTACATTACGTTTCATCAGTGGAAGGAAGGCCGTAAGCGAAAGTACGGCATCGGCATCGATAAACTGGTCCCCAAAAATATGGAGGAGTTTCGCAAAAAAATGACTGCTTTAAAGGATGCACAGTACCCGGAAATGAAACAGGGCATCAACGTGTTTATCCTGATGAACGTTCAGGCCAAAAAAGAGATCAAGCTCATGGATAAACTTTTTGAGCATGAGGAAGTCAGAGAGGTCCATTCGGTGCACGGTGATGTGGATCTGGTCGTGAAAGTCGTGCTGACACGTGATCTGCTCAGTTCGGATGCCGAGATCATTTCCCAGTTCGTCCACGAAAAGGTGCGCCAACTGCCGGGGGTGGTCAGCACCAAGACCCTGATTCCGGGCATATCCAAGATAAAGATGCCCGATGTGTGCCAGGACTATATTAGGAATGACGAATGAAAAATGACGAATGACAGATGCCGAATGATGAATGACGGAATGTTGTCATTTGGGATTTTAGATTGCGGATTGCGGATTGGTGGAATCGCTGAGCTTCGTCTTTTATAAAATGGATACCGCTGCAAGCCGGACCTTTATTATTCAATACTCTATCTTCAATCTTCAATAATTTCATTCTAAATCTCCCCTGCGTATCATTGCGCTGCGAATGCCAGTCGTTGTTCCATGATAATGACGGGTGGGGCTTTGAGCTTTCAGCTATCAACTTTGAGCTTTAACCCTCCTGTTTTGATCCTAACCCTTTGAGCTTTGAGCTACTTAACGCCTCCTGCTTTGAGCTTTGAGCTACTTAACGCCTTCAGCCTTGGCTTAATCAACGCAAACAAGTTGAGTATTAATTGACTTTTCAGGAGCTTTTGTTACAATCAGATTCAATCTGAACCTGAATAAAATGCATTCGTCCTTTAACCCTTTAAACCGGATAGAGAATGACTGAGCGCATCAAATAAATCCTGCCTCAAAATTTGAGTGCGGGATTTTTTGTTGGATGCTGTGACATGCTGTCGACTTCATATTTGTATTTTATTTGTCAGGTAATAATTCAATGCCTAATCATAACATCCTGATATTTTTAATTATATTAATGTATGCTGTAATTTACGATTTCAATATGAACAAGGTAATTTTTTAACCATTTGAAATAATTGAAAAACTAGTAAGAGATTGGCCCGTATGCCGTAATATAATACGGTAATTAGGCGGTCTAATACTATGTTTAGGCCATCAAAATTATTATGAATTGTAAAGCAGAGATAGTCGTCCCTATTACGGTCGCTAAGAATGTTGTCAGCATAAATTTTAATAGAGAGGTACTTGTCTCATTAGATTGTTTCGGTTGTAAATGATCCAAACGCACGGTTGTACTGTTTGAAGACAAAAATGAGTCCTTCTGCACACCAACGAGACATCATTTCCAGGGTCGTATCGTAAAAGTTGAAGTATCTGACCGAAAGAGATTGGGCCGTTTATCGTCAAAGTCCGTTGTAATTGCAACCTATAATATTGAGTATGAATTCAAAGATTTTACAGATAGCAAATATCCGGAAAGGAAGATCGGTCCATTGCCTACTTGGAGTCGAGTGACATTTTTTCTTTTTTGTACCTGCGGAGAAGAGATTGAAAATGAAACGCAGACAAACATAGTTCGACCTTGGAGATCTGTATGCAAATGTGGGAAAGATCTACATTATGAAATGAAGAAATACCAATTATAAATGCCTAAACAGAAATTGGCGAAGCCTAACCAATCACTCAACCTGACCGGAAAAACTATGCGGTTTTACGTAAAGGCCAGTGCAAGTTCGAAAGTTTGGTGGCCGGCAGGTTACCTCAAATCGTTAGCCATCTCAAAAACTAAAATAGTAGGAGAGAAAACCATGAAGACTCTAAAAGTCGAAGTCGTAGTTGAGGGGGACCGAGAATTAACCCTTCATTTTCCTAAAGGAATCGGAAGACGATTTGTCAAAAAAGAACTTGATTTTGAAGAATTGATAAAAATCTTGGAAGACCATGATCCAGATAAAGGGGCAAAACCTATCTGTGGTACTATGCCATCTTGTTGTAGCCCCATCCGTGGGTAGGGATTTAGATAGCTCATGGCCCATACTGAAAGTACTTGGATACCTTCAAAGTATAACATTGTCACAGAACTGGTTGAATCAAGGACTGCCGTTTTAAATACCAGATCTGGTGCTATTGTTATGATGGATAAAAAGGAATTTGATCGGCTGTTTGTTACAGACAAGGGCATTATTATAGGCCCAACATCTGAGGAACAAGACAGCCTCAACAAATTAATCAAGAACGGATTTTTGGTTGCGAAAGATGTTGATGAAACATCGATTCTTGAACTCCAAGTTCAGGAGGCCAAATTTAGAAATGATTGGGTTTCTTACACAATAGCGCCTACATTGGCTTGTAACCTTTGGTGTGATTATTGTTTCGAGAGTCACCTTGAAGAGAAATCCAAAGGCAGCATGAGCAAGTCAGTCCAAAATGATTTATTAAAATACATATTATTAAGTAGCACTGACAAGCGTAAAGTCCATATTAATTGGTTTGGTGGTGAGCCACTTGTTGCCAACAAAACGATACATGATTTAATAACTGCTCTTGGACCATATTTTGAAAAGAAAAATATAGATTTTGAATCTTCAATGAATACCAATGGGACAAAAATTGTTGATTGCCTTGAATTGCTTCGAGAACTTAGACTTAAGACGATGCAGGTCACTATAGACATTCCTTTTTCAAGCAAAGTTGGAAAATTAGAAGATTATTCTATAGATAAAGTGTTTGATGGAATTTGCGTCGCATCCAAATACTGTAAGGATGTAATTCTTCGTATTAATATCGTTGAAGATAATGAGCAAGAATTTAAGGAATTGTGGGACCGATTGTCTTCAGATAGTATGAAGGCTTCTATTGGTTGCGTAGTTTTTATTGAAATGTTTAGACCGAAACCAAGAGCCGGGGACAGGGGCCCATTTTTCCCAATTTCCCAAGCACAATATAAGGCAATCGTAGATAGAGAAACAGAAAACGCATTCAATATAGGGATTGATATAAAAGAGCGGTGGCTAACACCAATTCCAGTTTGTGAGGCATGCAGGGTAAATAACTTTGTAGTCGACCCTAAGGGCAATCTTTATAGATGCATTAATGATATTGGTGACGTCCGTTATTCATATGGGCATGTAAGTGATTCCGGAATTAACAAACCATCGGAGTACTATAAATGGCTTCTATTTGATCCAACAAAGATTAAAGAATGTAGAGCCTGTATATACCTCCCGCTATGTCTCGGAGGCTGCGCTCATAAAAGGTTTCAGGTTAGATCGAATAAAGAAGCCAATACAATATGTCCTTATGAGTTCAAATTCGGAATTAATGATCAATTACTGCGTCTAATAAAGAAAATGGCTAACAAGACGCTTTCAGCCGGACGCGAAAAAACGCGCGCCGCTGAAGCGCAGCGTTATCCGCTTTGGAGAGATTTACTCGCGACGAAGGAAGTGTCCGATGCTTGCCGCACTGGAATGAAATTGGGATACTGAACGCGGTACTCGCAACGTCGCATTACCGACCCCTCGGCGTCGCTGGGTGAGCGCCGAAATCGAGCACGCGGAGAGGGGTCGCGAATTGCATTCAGTCAATCCCGGGGGCCATTGGCGATGGTGATGAGACGGGCTGTAAAGGAGATTCTTATCATGAACGCAGACGACTTGAAGGAGCTTCTGCTCCGTTCGCCCACCGAAGCGGCGTCGAGAAGCGCGCTTGTGACGCTGCGGGCGCTCGCGCGCGACGGCGACGACGAGGCCGCATCAGCGCTCCTCTCCGCCCTCGCCTCCGAACTCGGCCACGAGGGGCAAGACATTCCCACAGAGCTGCGCGTCTACGCGTCGGCATTGCGGCCGCGCGAGTTCTTCGCCGACCAAGGGCGCGTGGAGGATGCTCCGACCGACGAGCACTTCGAAGCGTTCCAGCGCATGGTGCGTCGAGGTGCCGTGCTCCAAGACGAGATCCTGAAGTCGTTCGTCCTGTGCGCGTACACCGCCATGCTCGAGATGAACCGGCCGGGGGATGGCTTGAACCTGTCACCCGGCGGCGTGCTGTCCACGCTCGACCGGATCCTGAACGAGTGTCACGTCGGGGCCGGTCACAATGCTGAGGCTTCGCTCATGTTCGGCAGGGAGATGCTCCTGTCGATGCGGAGCGCCAAGCACTTTCTCTTCGTCGTCCTCCACGAGCTCGGCCACAGTCTGTTCGACATGATGATGGGGCGCTCCGAGACCACTCCCTCGAAGGACGACCTCGCCGCGCTCCCGGCGATCGGGGAGGCACTTCCCGGGGTCGTCAAGGCTGCCCGTACGACCCAGGGTCCGTTGACCCCGGGCGACCCGCGTGGCTTCCTCGCCGCCTCGGGTCTGAGCATGCTTTGCAGCCACCAGAGGTTGGCGGGAGGGGCCTACTTCCATTGTTCGTTTACGCGCGAGGCGGGAGTCATCGACCTCTCAGCGGCGGCGGTCCATGCCCACTTCGTGATCTCCGTACTAGGCATCGATCCGGATGGCGTTGCCGCGGCGTACTCGCCGCGGGGCGTCTTCCACTTCGGGTGGACGGAGGATCCGGGAACGATCAAGCCGCCCGATCTCGAGGCTCTTGCGGAGGCGTCCGCCGACGCGGCCGGCGCGTGGATCGACGCGTTGCAGGTAGCGGGGAGGCTGGGAGACTCCGAGGGCGACATCCCGGTGGCACTGGGCGTCGTGCCGCCGGTGGACAGTTTCTTCGGGATGGACGCCGATCGCACTATCGGCGACCTGAACTTCGTGCATTCGATGCGCGCCGCGGACCCGCTGCCGCCGATCAGCAATGCCGATGCCGCGACCTTGCTCGTCCCGGTCGTCCGCTGCGCGGACGCGACGCAGTTGCGGAGGGTCGTTGCGACGCGCACGGACCCGGCCGCCTTTCTCCGCGGCATCGACTTGCCGCTGTCGGAGGCGGGCGCGAGCCTCTGCGCCGTCCGTCGCACGGGTGCAGTGGTCTATCACGGACCGACGGTCGAGAACATCCGGGAACTGCTGCGCGCGGTCAAGGAGCTGGGCGGGCAGATCGATGCGACGCGCGAATCCCTGCTGGGCCGCGCCGTGGGCCGCGGGAGCGATCTTGTGGAGTTCCTTCTGGCTTGCGGCGCCGATCCGAACCGGGCCGACTCCGCAGGGGAGACGCCGATACTTGCGTGCGCGCGTTACGGATCCGTTGAGGAGGCGCGCGCGCTGCTCGATGCGGGAGCGTCCCTCGCGGCCACGGATGAGGACGGTGCCACGTCCCTGCATCTGGCCGTCGGCCGCCGCTCTGCGGACCTGGCCGCGCTTCTGATCGATCGAGGAGCGGATCCTGATGCCGTTGATCGCGAAAGCGCGACACCGCTGATGGTTGCGCGCACCGCGGACACGGTCGAACGGCTCTGCGAGGCGGGCGCGGACGTCCAAGCGACCACGCTTGAAGGCCGGACCGCCCTGCATGCCGCGGCCGTGGCCGGCCTTGCAGACGTGGTCCGCGTGCTGCTTGCGCGTGGCGCCGATGCAAGCGCTCCCACGCGGCTAGGCGAGGCGCCCGTGCACTCGGCAGTGCAAGGCGGCGATATGGAATGTCTCAAGGTGATCCTCGAGTCCGGCGCCGACGTGGACGAGGAGACGAATGACGGAATAACGCCGTTGATGGTCGCCGCGCGCTTGGGCAATGCAGAGTTGCTCGACATGCTACTCGCGCGCGGATCCGATCCGGAAGCACGTACGGTGGCGGGTGCGACGGCCCTGCTGTTCACCTGCAGTGAACGTAATCGCCCTTCGCGCGACTTCTCTGCTGCCGAACGGGTGGATGCGTGCATCCGCCGTCTGGTCGAGGCGGGCGCAGATGTCGACGGCGCCAACGACGACGGCACCACTCCGCTGACCCTCGCGGTGTTGGGGTTCGATGCGGGCGCGGTCGAGCTCCTGCTCGAATTGGGCGCGGATCCCGAGTGCCCCGGGGCGAACGGATGGACGCCCCTTGCCGCGGCCGCGGTCGGCGGGCACGCCGCGATGGTCGAGGCGATACTGAAAGCCGGTGCCTCCGTCGACGTCCTTGACAAGCACGGTGAGACGGCGCTGCTGCGCGCCATCCGTTCCGACCGCGACACCACCAGCACCGTGCGCGCGCTCCTTGATGCCGGCGCGTCGGCCGAGCAGGCGAACCGGGCTGGGGAGACCGCGCGCGCTGCGGTCGAGAAGGAGGGTGTTCGCGACGAGATCCGCGAGCTCGTACGGGGAGGGAACGCGTGAGCGGCACGGGTGAAGCACGGGCGGCTAAGGCCGTCGAAACGGCGCGAAGGACGAGCGCGGAGACGCTCGACCTTCATGGGCTGGGGCTCAAAATCCTGCCGAGCCTAGCCGACCTGCCGAACCTTCGTCGGCTCGATCTCAGCACCAACCGCCTGGTGGAGCTTCCCGCCGAACTATGGGAGCTCGCGCAACTCGAAGTCGTCGATCTCGGAAGCAATCGCCTGCGCGAGCTTGATCGCGAAATTGGCCAGCTCATGGCGCTGCGTGTTCTCGACCTGTCGGAGAACCGGCTTGCGGAACTCCCCGTGGAGCTCGCGAATTGCACCGCTCTCACGGAACTTGACCTGTACGGCAACCGATTCGGCGAGGTTTCGGCGGTCCTGCTCCTCCTGCCCAGCCTTGAGAAGCTCGACCTCGCCGGCAATCGGCTGGACCGCCTCCCGGAAACCCTGAAGGGTCTTGCTGATCTTCGCCAACTCGATCTCAGCCGGAACCGGCTTACAGAGTTGCCGGAATGCATCGGCGACCTCGCGAACCTACGCGCTCTCAATCTCGCGGAGAACTCGATCATCGCGCTTACGCCGCTCACGGGGCTGAAGCGGATCGAGCAGGTCAACGTCGACGGCAACAAGGTGGCCGAAATTCCGCGCGAGCTGTTCCGAATCCCGAGTCTGACGGTGCTGACGGTGCACGACAATGACCTCGACGAAGAAATGCGGGCCGTGCTCGAGGAATTCAATTCGCGGGGTTCGCGATCTCGTATTGCGCTTTCGATCCAGGACATGGTGCGGGGCGGATACCAGCCAGGCAGGCGGTACTTCGACACTCCGCTGTCCGAACCCGAGTTCAAGATCAGGATCACCGAGCCCTCGGACGTCCTGCACGTGCTCGGTCTCTACTACAAGGAGTACGGTCGAGCGGACGCGATGCTCGAGATGCCAGACGGCACCAGGCTGAACCTTGGGCGGCTCAACCGGAAGGCGGCGTACCGCCTGGCCGACGAGCACGGAGCGAAGTTGGACGGAGGAAGCGCCGTGCGCCTCGCATTCCCGGCAACGCGCAATTCGTCCGAGCTGGAGGCGTCGCTCGAGCTGGCGGAGCGCTGTCTGGTCCGCGTGCCGGGTGCGGAGCTTGAGGCCGGGAAGCCGCTCGACTCAGCGACGAAGCCGCATCCGGTTCCCGCAGCCGATTCGCCCCCACTCCCCCGTACGGACCCCGCCGCCGCCGAACCGGTGCACGCCGCCGTATTCAGTCCGCCCCTCGTCGCACGCGACAGCTGGTTCCTCGTGCAGATCTACCTTTACCCCACTGCGGAGGACGCACAGGTTGAGCAGGAGGCGCAGCGCGCGGACCCCACCGCTGATCGCCGCGCGAAGCGCACGCTGCCGATGGACGTTCCGCGCGGCGGCCGCATCGACCTGCACCTCGAGATGAGAGGCCTGACGGTGGAGCTGCCGAGCGAAACGGTGCGCTGGACGGGAGCGGAGGAGGTCGCGCAGTTCGATGTGGGTGTGCCGCCCGACATCACGCAGCCGAATTCGATAGGCCGGGTGCGCGTTTCGGTGAATGGCGTTCCGATCGCCACGATCCGGTTCCAGGTGTTGATCGGCGAGGCAGACATGCCCACGCCCATCGCGGAAGCGGCGAAAACCTGGATCCGACGTCACACCCGGGCGTTCGTTTCGTACGCATCGGCGGAACGGCTCGAGGTCCTGTACCGCGTCCAGATGCTGGAGATCGCGGGTGTCCGGCCGTTCATCGACGTGGCTGGCCTGGGACCCGGCGACCGATGGACCGAGGAGTTGCGCAGGAAGCTCGACGAATGCGATTTGTTCTTGCTGTTCTGGTCGCAGGCGGCCAGCGAATCCGAATGGGTCAAAAAGGAACTGGCGCATGCCCTCGAGCGACAGGCGGGTGACGAGGATGCGCCGCCGGAAATCCAGCCGGTTCCCATCGAGGGCCCGCCCCTGGTCCCGCCGCCGGAGGGCCTCGAGTACTTGCACTTCAACGACAGGTACCTCGCCTACATCGCGTTGGAGAAGCTTCGGCAGGGAATGGTCTGATGGCGTCCGGGCTAGGGGATGAAGAATCCCTCGTCCACATTAACCGCCAAAAACAAATATATGCAAAACGCGGTGTTGCCATCGAAAACGGTGGATAACCAAGCGATGCACGCGAAGCCGCCGACAGCGCGAGTCTTGAAGCATGGATCACTTCGGCGGCTCGGTGATCGTAGACGTATAACAGGAACTATTGTGAAAAACCTTTCCATATCTCAAACCAAGTGGATTATTTCTTTATCATTCTCCATTTTTTTACCTATCTACATATGTTTCTTTTTTGTCGAAGGTAGTGTTTTTTCATTATTACTTACGTTGCTGAATTTGATAAACAATCTAATAATGACACAGGCACTGACCGCTGCCGGGGTCTTTTTTTACATTAATTTAATTTTTTACTCCATTGTTCTATATGTTTTTTCTTTATTGCTGTCAAAAGTGATTTTTCGATTTAGAGACCCAAATAAACGGATGACAATTATTGTTTTATTCGTTTTCATACTTTTAATTCTTTCTTCTTTCCCTATTTATTCAGTACCCGATGCTGAGCAAAAAAATATTTGGCAGGTATACCAGGAGATATTGCTAGCCACAACTGAGAATGTACGGTGGCTTTTCTTCAAAAAATAAAAACAAAAATAAATTATAACAAAAGCTTGGAGTCAGCCGCCAAAAGCAGTGCCGATTTTCAAATTTCCGTTTATATAAATTTTACCCGCATTTATCAACTTTCTTGCCTTTTGTCCGGCGCTGCTCAAGCTTGGCGTTAGCCAGAGGTGCGTATGACCTGGAAATATAACGAATTGCGTCAAGTTGGTGTTGATTTCGAGAATTTCGATCAAGTTGCACAATACGATCTGAAACAAGGCTCTGATCGGGGTACCGAGCGTCGTCTAGTCGAACGCTTTTGCGTTGCTCCAGGCCAGGTTGTTGTCGATTTAGGCTGCGGCACCGGATCGTTTGCCCTTGAGGCGGCCCGGGTAGGAGCGAGCGTACGCGCCGTAGACGTATCTCGAACTATGCTCGACTTCGTTCATGATGCGGCCTCTCGTGAGGGCCTGTCCAATCTCGAAATCGAGCACGCAGGCTTTCTTACATTCAAGGCACCTGCAAGCTCTATTGATCTGGTAGTCAGTCGCTTCGCGCTGCATCACCTACCGGACTTCTGGAAACAAGTCGCATTGATTCGCTTGAACGACGTGCTTCGCCCGGCTGGCCGCCTTTATGTCCAAGATGTTGTTTTTTCGTTCGACCCAGAGACATACGATATTGCTATTGAGGACTGGGTTGACAGAATGCCGAAGGAGTCAGGATTCTCTCGTAAAGAGTTCGAAACTCACGTGAGAGAGGAGTACAGCACTTTCGCGTGGGTGCTTGAAGGATTTTTCGATCGAGCCGGTTTCGATATTCTCGATAAAATGTACTTTTCCCAGGAATATGCTGAGTACGTCTGCGGTCCCAGAATATTCAGTGCCTAACCATATATATGGCCTTACTTTGTCAAGGGAAAACTAATCCAATAGAACGAAAAAGAATTTTTATTTCCGCCTTTTCCGATGATGTGTTGACGAAGTAACTAACTAATACTCTGACTTTGGCTTTCCGCCGCTGGTTTCAGACGCTAAAGTGGTCTGCTCCAACCATATATAGAAGCTATCCGTTAACCTGCCGATGGAAGCTTGGCAGACGGTTTGTCCGCCGAGTGCGGACCTTAGAAATTTATTGGGTTCCCTTAATCCCGGCTCAATTAAGCCATCGGGCTCAAAGCTATTTCAAGCTAAGTCCAGTTAGTGTGTCGCTCGGGCAAGGGGCAGAGCACAAGATTGACTTTTCAACACATCAGTATATCGGTTAGGGCCCGGAAGCTGGGTCCAATCATGCGTAGAGAGATCCGGGAAGTTGTTCATCAACGCCGATGGTGATCGAGTCACATATACGGTTTGTATATCTTTGAGCGTTGTTTAAAAGGAACTTGCCCAGTAGTGGTCTCAGGTTAGGCTTCGGGCTGCCAGCTTCCGGCCCAAAGTTAATTGCCAAAAAATTTGTCCATATCAAATGCCTGTTTGTTCTTTAACATATAGTAAATGGCGCGACCGAGTTTATTGGATAAAATTCCAAGAGCTTTGCCTTCCTTGTTTTTCTTTACCAATTTTTGGTGTAGTTTTTTAGCTCGATCGGATTCTCTAATCAACAGAACCGTTGCTTCGGAAATCGCCCACTTCAGGTGCGGGTTTCCAATTTTTTTTGTTACCTTTGCCGGTGATTTTGCCATTGGATTCTTTTCCGGGACAGATCAGCCGGCAGTATGAAGAAAAATTCTGTACCAAAGGAAAGCGACCGATGTCATGGATTTCATACAACATAACCAGCGCCAGGATTTTACCCACGCCCGGGATAGTCTGAAGCAGGTAAAGTGTATTGGCATCATGGGCTTTGGCGTGTTTGAGGATATATAATTCTACATCCTTTAGCAGCTTGTCGTAAGTATCGATCATGGCCAGGTCGATTTGGATGCTTTTATTAACGCTTGGATCCTCAAAGCGATCAGCAATGCCCTTTCGATTGGCTTTGTAGGTGATTCTTTCGCCAATCACCGGTAGGTTATATTGCGTGTTTGTGTTCTGGATATGGGAAAGCAACTCGGCTCTTTTTCTTACCAGATGCATTCTGCGTCTCAACAAGTCGCGGGTTGAGCGCATTCCCTTTGGATAAGCATATGCCAGCGGGAAGTTGCCGCCCCGGATCAGAGCTGCGATCTTGCGTGAGTCGATTTTATCATTTTTAGTTTTGCCTCCATGAATGGCTTTCATATAAAGCGCATGGCCAAGGATAAAGGGGATACAGTGCTCACGGCACAGATCCGCGATCCAATACCAAGAGAACATGCACTCAACTCCAACGACGACTTCGGGCAAAAAGGGAAATAAGGTTTCAAACAAAATCTCAGGGTCGGTCTTGATATTTTTGTGCAAAATGATTTTGCCGATACTGTTTAGGATACACACATACATCTTTCTTGCATGCAGATCGATTCCGAAGTAGTATTGACGTTGCTGGGTGTAGAATCTCACGGGATACCTCCTTGGTTAAGAGTTAGTGTTGGTCACTATCTATGATAAAGGAGTTTTCCTCCTTTCACAAGGAATGGTTCTATGCCCGGTATCCAGCCGCTAAGTTGCCTGTGCGAGAATGGGCCCTTGCGTAGCTCGTCGGAGCACAGGCAACTTAGCGGCGGGTTACTGGCATCTGCACTTTATTATAAATGGTGATCGCCTTCCTTGTTTTCGAAGAAGGCCATGATAAGTATCCGGCGGATGAACCAGACGGGAAAAACTATGTCGATTTGCGTCAAATTCCATGCTTGAACGAATTAACATTTGCCCGCTGGTTATACGCAAACGTTATAAGATAAAGGATCTTTAAAATGGAGCTGTTTATCGGAACTGTTTTGGGCTTCATTGTGGGAGGCTATAGGGGACGTTCCTCGGATTTACGGAATTTGTAGTTCGATTTATTTGACGCTTGACCGGCGCGCTTAAAAAAGGCAGTATTGACGACGCGGAGCGCCGTATTTTGCCCTTTTGATTTATCCGGTTTTAGCTTTAAAGAATTATTGACAGCCGAGAAATAACCAAGAGCGGTATACGCTCGGAGCGTGTTATGCCATCGAGAAACGCGAGAATCAGAGATGAGCATGGTTGTGATAATGATGAAACTGGACATCGCATCCTCGACGGCGAGCGAATCCGCAATGAGAGTACGGAAAATATTCGCGGAACACTGATGGAACCTGTTAGGAGAGGACAAATCCGAGAATCCGAGGAGCGTCCCCCATGGCCTCTCCCTTGGGTCCTGGTGCATGACGATGAGCTGAAGACTGCAACCAGGGGAGAATGGGGACGTCCGTTCTATTTCTATATTTTGCTATATTTACATTATTTTTGAGATCTGGTAATTTGAAAACAGATACTTGATAACTTAAATTTGGTAATCTCGTTTCAAAGAACTAAAAAGGTAAAATAGATGAATGGAACGGACGTCCCCCTTATTTCCCCTGCTGGATCGGCCGCAAGTGTCTGGCCGACTATTACAAACTCGATTTTCGCCGACGGCGTGAGGTCATCGATCGCGAGCGGGTACCGGGTACGATCCCGACTGAAGTTTTGGAATCGTTTTTGACCGCGCTCAGCACCGGCAACCCGGGTTTTGAGTGCGAGCGCGTCGTCGATGCCGAAATGACGGCCGAGGGAATTCGTTTGCGCACCGAACGCGGTTTGCAATTTTTCGATCGGGTTATTCTGGCCACCGAGTTTGAGGCTAAACGTCCCGGCAGTCCTCTGATCGAACAGGTGATTGAAGAATTTAAACCGGCATGCAACCCGTGCGGTTATCCGATCGTCGGCCGGGATCTGCGCTGGGGCGAGCATATCTGCGTCACCGGTCCTCTGGCCGAGTTGCAGGTGGGGCCCGGCGCCCGGAACATCATTGGGGCCCGCAACGCAGGTCGACTTCTGAGCGCAGCTATAGGTAATCTATCTTAATTCAATCTATTTAACTCTTGTGGTGACATCCTCCAAATTTGTTCCCTAGGAGTTGATATCAGGCTGGTGAAGACCCAGCTTTTATTTACCTAAGGACTTACGCAAAAATTAATTCACATATTTCGTTGGACTAATAGAGTAGTTCCATTTTGGCCGTTGGGTGTAATTTTTTAGGTTAATTTCTTTCATCTGGCGATCGCTGATGCGAATACCCCTTTGATATTGCTTTGTGTGAAGGGCGGCACGGATTTTAAGACCCGCCTGAGTTTTAGTTGTGCGGATAAATTTCAACACGGTTTCATAGTCGGTCAAAGGATGCGCAGCCCAGTTACTGCTAATAAAGCAAAACATGCGGTGCTCGATTGGGTTCCACTTGGACGCACCCGGTGGATAGTGGCACACTTTGACATTAACTTTGAAGCGATTGGCAAAAGAGACTTGAAGTTGCTGCTTCCAAAGCCGTAGACGATACCCATTGCTTCCGCCGCAATCGGCCAATATGAGCAGATGATCAGCCTTGGGGTATTTGACCGAACCGATCATCTGCCACCGATTGCGGATGCAAGCCACGGCAAATTCAGCAGTGTCACGACTTGTTCCCAAGTTGACAAAGCCCTCATTACGGCAAAAATCATATACTCCGTAAGGGATGGCAACCCCTATCTATTGCATCGGATGGAAAGTCATGATCATACACTGGGACGGGCTGCTGGTACCATTGTCGGCCGGGCTGATGAAACGGTCCGATCAACTCGCGGCTTTTGGTGTCAACACTGATCATCGGCAAACCATTGGCAGCGTAGTACTTAATCCGGGAACGGATGTAACGAAACTGTTGATCGCGCTGACGGGGGGGAGGAGGATTTTTCAGTCCCGACTCAAGGCATTTAAAGTTTCTGCGAAGAGAGTAATCCATTTTCTTAAGCAGCTTGCCCACCGTGTTGGCCGAAACGCCAATGCCCATGCGATTAAGTTGGCGGGCAATCTTGCCGGTGGATTTGCGAGTCCATTTGCATCCGCTGACCGGATCGCCGGCCGTCTCATATTTCATGATGTCGGCAATTGCATTCATGATTTGCGGCGTTTTTTTTCCTGTGATGGTCGCCCGGCACCGGGCGCGCGCAATCGATCGGAAGCAGTTAAATCCGCCTCCAACAGTTCTTTGCGCCCTTTTGCAACCGTATGTGGATCCATGCCCAGAATCGAAGCGATGTGCGCATCGCCGCCATAGCCAAGTTTGAGAGATTCAAGACCGGCATACAATCGGCGTTGTTTCTCGTTGAGCATACTGCAAAACAAAACCAACAAGGCTTTGGCTTCGTCGCTGGCCAGATCTGGGTTAGCCACGATCAAAGAGGCCGCGGATTGCCGCAAAAGGGCTTTGCGGGCCTTGATCTGTCGGTTAGCCACATCCTTTTGGGCAGAAAAATATACATACACCGAATCGAACGTTTCGCGTACAAGGCGACGGTCTCGAACCAATTTGGTAAGCGCATGTTTGGTTTTAACCTGAACAATGTCTTTGAGCTCGCTGGCACTATAACCGGCGTGGCAACGATCAACGATGGCTTGGCAGGTTTGCAGCAAATTTCCAAAACGTGAAAACCACACCGAGCCGAAACTCCAAAGCCCTTGTTCTGAGAACCGGGCAACGGATATTAAGGTGTAGTATTTACCCCGGTGCGAGTAGCTGCTCAGATATTGTAAATCGCTCAACTTGCGAAATACCGTACATCGAGCCGGATTTCCTAAAGCTTCTCGCAGCTGATCAAGGGTGGCAATTTTGTGTCGGTCAAAGAACTGCTTGATGGCTTTCAAATGATATTTTGTTGTATTCATAATGAGACTATTAGCCTTTATAGTTGCAATTGTCAAGGCCAATGTTCTCATAACGATAAAAGATTTTGAATAATTTTAAATATAAGGCCCTAAGGGCCTAATATATTAAAGAGATGATCTCAAAATGATTTAGTTAGCCCTATTTTATGTTACTTTATAAATGAGTGGTTCCTTAATTCAAGCTACATGGGAACGGCGGTAGCATCAGTAATGTAAATTAGTCAACTTGGTAACCTGCGTCCCCAAATTTTTCCCTGGATGCTTTCGTTTCTGAGCAATGGGTCATAGCCGCGTTGTTAATCTGTCAACCACTTTTACACTTTTTACTAACAAATCTCCGAAATCGCCTACGTGCTTGTCAACTGCTCTCAAAATTACCAAACCCGCCTTTGTCAGATTCACGTACCTAAAAACCTTTGTTTACACGATAACACTGGCTTAACAGAGGCCCGAATAGTGCCACATTGTATGATATGGCACTTTATTTGCACAAAAGTCGAATTAGTACCGGTCATAGGCGAAACCGCAACAATAAGGTTACAGAACAGGAGGATTAAAATGAATTTGAGACTATTGATTTTAAGCGTGCCGGTTTTCTTTATGCCGGTTATTCTAGTATCTGAAAGCCTGTCGCAAAAACTAGTGATCAGCGGTACGCTGAAAGATGCCAATGAAAGAGATGTGATACGCAATGCGAAGATTACCACAATCCAAAATGATGAGAAGATTGAACAGTCTGCGAGCCAAGATGGAAAATACACATTAAACTTAGATCCAGGCCGTGCAGATATAATCTATCAGGCGCCTGGTTACGAAAAGCTATCGGATACGATTAATGTCAAAGAAAATCGACAGGTCGATAAATTTCTTCATAAAGACAGTGTCAATGGATGGTTGACGATTTTATTGCTGGTACCGGGAGTATTTGGGTTGGTAGTGGCATGGATTAAAGAAAGAGCTGACCGAAACAAATCAGCCAATGATTCGACCCATGACCGAATGCTGGTAGCGCTGGCTAATGGTATTGTATGGGCAGTTATCCTGGGCTGGATATGGTACAATGCCTCCCTCATCCACGGTGTTACTAGAATCCGATTTTTTCACAGCTCGCTTGCTTTTGAATTCTTCGTGCCGCTATTGGGTTATCTGGGATCGTTGATTTTCGTTTTCGACCTTTTCAGGGGCAAGGACAGCGATAGTTTCAGAGAAAAAGAATTTGGCATGCGGATCATAATGGCCCCTTATATTTCCATTATAATGGTCGCGTTGTTTGGCAAGGAGTTTGAAGTCATCAACCTGGACCTGGAGTCAGATACCGGGCAAGGGGTATTGGCTTTTGTCAGCGGGCTAATCGTCGTTGTTGTCATCCAGGGGATTATTGAACGAGCCAATGAAATACTTGGAAAATGGCGTCGTAAAAACAATCCTTATATCGCCTCCCCGCTTGCCGAAAAGTTCGGGCTCAGTGAAGAGGAGGATCAGCAATTAAGCAAAATCGCGTTGCGACATCCCGCCCAATTGCTTATGTGGTCAGACAGCGACCTATGTAAAAAACTTGATGCGGTCTTTATTGATAAACATCTGATACTGGCACTTAAACGAAAAGTGGAAAGGGAACACTTAAGATCGGAAATCAGTGATTTAGTCTGGAATCGTCTGAAGCCGGATAATGTATCCACCATCCGGGATTTTTCGACGCTTTCTGATGAGAAACTGCAGCAGATCGCTAAAGAAAAGCCTGAATTATCAGATCAGCGGCTAATGGACCTGCGAGGAAAGACCATCAAATTTTTAGATTATTGTAACGGAACCATGTTGGCATAACCGTCAAATTCTAAAGGAGAAAGTCATGACAGAACCAACAATATCGGATCCACAAAAGGAAAAACTCTTAGGATTTATCCGAACCGGTGAACGGGAACCGTGTGACCTGGGCGGGCATAATCCTTCGATTCCAGATCACTACGGTCCTGAGCAAACTATAACGGCCACACTCCTTTATCAAATTTGCACCGGCAACTATCCTGATCTGAAAGTGCATTCCAAAGGTGTGCGTCTGAAAGGAGCCAAAATTGTAGGAGTTCTGGATTTTCAATCCGCTTCAATCCTGTACCCCTTAGAATTGATTGATTGCCGGATAGAAGAGGCAATCTATCTCACCAGCGCCAAAATTAAAAACCTGGTATTGAAAGGAAGCTTTACGCAAGGAATTAATGCCAAGGATATGGAATCTGCCGGAAATGTATCTCTTTGCAACGAATTTATTTCAACAAAACAAATAAGCTTCGAAAGGGCAAAAATTCGCGGCGACCTGAACTGTTCCTACGCCAGTTTCAGTTGCGACGATGAGCCTAAAGCGTTCAACGCGGACGGCATCACGGTCGATGGAAGAATATTGTTTCAAAACAGTAAAGTACGAGACGGAGAGGTCAGTATCAAGCGAGCCAACATTGGAAGCAATTTTAATTGCAGGGGTGCCAATTTTGACTACTATACCGGAACTGCGTTAAACTTAAGTGGTAGTGAGATTGGCGGCAGTGTATTGCTTACTGACGAAGAAATAGATAGTTCTTGCCAAAAGCAATTTACGTCGAGCGGTGAAATCAATTTGGTGGACACCGCCATTAAAGGAAACTTGAACTGCAGGAACGCGAAATTAAAAAGCGCAAATGATTTTGCTTTAAATGCGGATCACCTGAGCGTCAACGGTGGAGTTTATCTGAACAACGGTTTTACGGCCGATGGCGGTGTAAGCCTTTGTCTGGCCAACATCGATGGTCACTTAAAGTTTCAAAAGGCCAAGATTTATAAAATGCAATGTCAATGTGGCACAGCAGATGACGATGAAGCGATAAACGCTTATGGGATAAAAATTAAAGGCCATCTGGAATTCAAAGGCACCAGCGTCACCGGCAAGGTGAATTTTTTTGGGGCCGCTATCGGAGGCAACTTCACCTGTACCGGGGCGAGGATCAACAACCCGGGCGATGTGGCATTTTGTATTTCGGACGCCGAGGTGAAAGGCACCTTTTATTGGAATCGCATGGACCCACCGCCTATTGGTGAAATAGTCTTTGCCAGGGCAAAGGTTGGGGAATATGAGGATGATAAGCTAAGTTGGCCTGAGGCGGACCTTCTCAACTTAGATGGATTCGTATATGGCAGCCTCAACGGGGAGTCGCCAACTGATTTCAAGAATCGTTTAACTTGGTTGAATCATAATGGCAAGACCCCTTTTCGGCCCCAGCCTTACGTTCAGCTCATTAAGGTACTAAGAGAGTTGGGACACAAAAAAGACGCACGTGAAATCGCCATAAAGAAACAGATAAAGCTCAATAATGAAGCCCATTTACCTTCTCGAATTTGGAGCCGTTTTCTGCAGGTCACACTTGGATATGGATACAAGCCTTGGCGGGCGTTGATACTGGTCTTGTTAACTATCATATTGGGCACTGCAATTTTTTACACCGCCGAGAAGAAAGCCGATATGGTTCCGACTGATATTGAGGTTGCTGAGAAATATCTTACCAATGGTGACCTTCCCAGCAGTTACCCAGATTTTATACCTCCGGTATATTCATTGGATGCGTTCTTGCCAGTCGTTCAGTTAGGTCAGGTCAAGCACTGGCGCCCGATCTCAAAAAGCATCTCAAACTATCAAATCTATTTATGGTGCCATATCATTTTGGGCTGGCTGTTAACCACGCTTGCCGTAGCCGGACTTTCTGGAATAGTCAAGAAAGACAAATAATTTGTCGCTAGAGTAAAACTGGACATAAAGGCCTCCAAGCCAAACACCATATCGGAGAACGGGAGAACGGGGACGTCCGTTCTATTTCTATATTTTTGCTATATTCATATTATTTTTGAGATCTGGTAATTTGAAAACAGATACTTGATAACTTAATTTTGGTAATCTCGTTTCAAAGAACTAAAATGGTAAAATAGATGAATAGAACGGACGTCCCCCTTGTTCGTCCCCAAGACATATTTGTAACTTTACAAACTCAGAAAACTCCAACTCATACAGGAAGGCCTTTAACAAGTTGCTTCCATCATTGAAGAAAACTAATTGATTTTTCAATATGCGTTGTGAACTTTAGATTCTCAATAAAAAAATAGCCAACAATTCACTGCACCTGGCAAGGTGGGCTGCGGCGATTTTATGATACGCCTTGCTGTGAATAATTTTTATACATTATCAAGTATTTTGTGTTTACATCACCTTGCAGGTGAGCTCAGGCATTATGCACTAAGTCACTTCCAGTGAGTTGATATGAGGAGTCTTGATGAATAAGTGGCCCGTCTTCATCTGTTATCGCCAGTCCGATGGGAAAGCCGTCGCGCGCCGGACACATGACCTGCTGCACGGACATACCGTGACATCGGTTGGCCCAGAGTCCGGAGCGACAGTGTCCTATGAATTGGATGTATATTTAGATCAGGCAGCCCCAGCGGCGGGAGACTGGACTGAGATTCACGAGCCTTATCTCAAGCGTGCCCGGGCCTTCATTGTTGTGTGTACGCCAGGAGCCAAATTGAAGGAGAGCAACGGCGACTGGGTGCATCAAGAAATCGATTGGTGGTTAGAGAATAATCAGTCGGCACCGGTACTCATTGACGCTCTTGGCGAAGAAGCCCGTTACATTCCCGACGCAATCGCAACCAGGTGGCCGAATGCTCAGCGCGTGCGCCTTGTCGAGGATGAGTGGAGTAGGCTTGATCAGGATGAACTTAAGATCGAAGAAGCGCGTGTGCAGGAACGCCTTATTGGCGGTATTACGAGCACGGCAGAACACTATTTGCGGCGTGAACTTGAACAGAAGGAAAGACAGGCGAAGACACTGCGGACAGCCCTGGAACGTCAAAAGATGCTCTCTGGGCGCTTTAAGGTCGCCTTTTTCATTGCGGCCCTTTTCCTGGTCCTTGCCGCGGGTGCGACATGGTATGCGTTTGTCCAGCAGGGACAAACTGAGAGGGCTCTCATTAGCGAGCAAGAAGCAAAAGCAGATGCCGTGGCCGCGAGGTACCAAGCAGAATCCGCTCTGGAAACAGCAAACGAGCAACGAAATGAGGCGCGGCAGCAAGTCGTTGCTAGTACCGCCTACGCGTATTCTCTTCGGGACCCGACGCTTGCTATTCAGTTGGCGGCCGACTCATATCGAAATAGCGATGAGACAATCACAAGCAGCCTTGCGATGCTTAGAGCGTTCAATACTGGATCGTGGTTCTACAGTCACAGATTCGACAAGAGCTGGAGCGCCGACATATCGTCCGATGGCACGCGTGTAGCCTGGATACCAGAAGGCGGCGAAACTATCCTACTACAGCATCTTGATACCGGAATTGTTATCGAGCGGCCGTTACGAGCATCATGGGTTCGGTTCTGCCCCAACGGACACTTGCTTGCCTGGACGGGACCCGGAATTGGAGCTGATCACGAGCCGCTCGTGTCGCTCATGGATGACGAAGGGCACCTGGTTGGCCAATGGAAATGGCATCATGTTGCAGTCCACTTGCAGGCCGACGGATTTGCCGGCATTCCGTCATTCTCCGAGGGGCGAAAACGCGTGCTGCACATAATCGACACGAGTAGTGGCACTGTAGCAACGTGGCCACTTGAGTTTGAGTCGCTTATCGGTGGGATCGGAGTTGAACTTGTAGTATTTGACCAAGGCAAGTCGTTTCTTGTTGCTGACAGCTTCCCCGACCAGGTTATAGGCGCTATCGACGGCAAAACGCTCCCCTCGCTCGATCTTCCTGACGGAAACAGTGTTACTGCTATCACCGTTGATCCGGTAAAACGCAACGTCCTGCTAGTGCTTCGCGGCGATATTCGCGGTGTTCCGGACGCCATTGCGTGGGCACATTTCGATGCTTCAGGATTTGGGCCTTTACAGATGCTTCAGGTGCCGCCAAGTCAAGGCGAGTCTGGAGCACGGGTGCATGCGCTACCGGACCATCGTGTTTTGGCTACGTCAACGACTGGGTGGACCAGGATTGTTGATTTGCAGACCAAGGATGCGGTTGCCATCGACCAAGATCGTGGATTCGATGCACTTGCGATTTCTGGCCGCGATCAGCAGTTCGCCATTGCCCGCAGATCGGGAGATGTGTCGATATATGACTACGAGGGGAACAAGGTAGGCGTCTTGCTCGCCGAGACAGGTTCCGATGGACTAAACCCTCAATTCGAGCATGTTCGCTTTACCGCGGATGGCTCGAAGGTCCTAACTCAGTCAAGGCGCACCACCCGAATATGGCTCCGTCCTAGATACACGATGTCGAAGGTGCATGACGAAACATTCAGGCCGTTCCAACACAAGATACCGAACACGGTGCTTAACAAAGTTGCTAGCGAGTTGGAGGCCCCAGGCGAGTTGGCGAAGGCTTCAGATTACCGGCTTACCGATACTGGAATGTTCTCCTTGTCAATCACGTTCTCCGGCCGGCCGGATTATCTGCCCGCGTTCTTATCCAAGGATGATCTACAACTCATCGGCAGCTCCCGACGGAAGGAAGGAGCGTGGCTGGCATATTGGACAGGCGATAATATGGACAGGATCTTCGTCCTGTCGCCGCAGATCATTGCTACGATTGTCGAAGATGAGGTAACTAGAGGGCGGCTGTGGCGTCCGGCGTCTGGCAATCTCGACGATTGGATATCTATGATTGCTGGCAATTAGCCCGACCACGTTTCGGTCTTACGATTGCACGAGCTCAATCAATACTACAAGACCAGCCAACAACTTGATGCTAGGGACCCTCGAAGACTCGGGCCCCAGATCATAGCGTTATATTTTTACTGAATGAGGTTAAAGAAATTGACTATTTTCGGGATGAGTATAATTCATGAAATAGCAAAAAATCCTGAATTCAAGGACAAATTAAGAAACCAGTTGTCTGGTGCTTTTGAGAATAGACTGGATGAGATCATAGATAGGATCGCGTCATTGGACGACTTTTTCTTTATTAGAAAAGAATATGATATTTATTTGGATGAAGCTCGATGGAGCTACTTTTATGGTTACTTCATTGCAGCTATCAATTTATCATGTGTCTGCGCAGAGCGTCTGCTAATCGATTTTATCATGGAAGCCTCTATTCGAGTTAACGAGCATTTATTGTCTACTGAGGAGAAAGAAAATGCTTTTTCAGGCCAACTTCAATCTAAAAGAATTAAATTCGCATACAGCGTCAATCTGATTAAAGATGATACATTTAAGTCTTTCCAAAAGCTTGATAATTACCGTCATAAGTATATTCATCCAAACAAACCTATTGCTCAATATAATATTTCTGAGGACTCCAAGGACGCGATATCAAAATTGCACAAGATTATTAAAAGTTGCTTTCCCATGATGATCGAACCAACCGAAAAAGAAAGACTAAAACAAGAAATTATAGATCGATTCGTACGGGATGAAATATATCGGGATAGGAAGGAGCCTCACAGCTCCTCCCTCCCACACCACGCAGCATACGGGTCCGAACTGCGCGGTTCGGCTGATCAGGCAAGTTCAACTCCAGGGGAACGAAAGCCCAAGTGATGCGAAGT
>Ga0209454_1000351_pt1 | contig 24335 bp, 14 predicted proteins | sample WorMetHERISLAND1_2_FD_187400 | JGI IMG/M metagenome (GOLD analysis project Ga0209454, IMG submission 187400) | Marine gutless worms symbiont microbial communities from Max Planck institute for Marine Microbiology, Germany - Olavius geniculatus... | ecosystem: Host-associated > Annelida >... | reverse complement strand
GCCCTAGATAGGCAGCGGTGGGCAGCGATAGTAAGAATGGCGTCAGACACCAACGGGCATTGAGCCCACGGTTGTCGATGATGATGATGATGATGATGATGATGTAACGTACAGGCGGATCCTGCGCGCTATACAGTACAAACTAAAACTACCACTACTATTAGGCTTATAACGTTACACCAGACAGACGGACAGACAGACAGAATGCGCTAACACTAACCGTGTCGTGCATCATGCAACTGCATGCATGTCGTGAGTGACAAGAAAAGCCCAGCTAACGCAAAGGGGAACGCGCGACAGCGATGCATGTGTTAAGGCCCGGTGCGAACGAAATCTAAGTTCACAACGATGTTTCATTAGACTCTATGGCGGATGACGCCTAGCGCCATATCCAATGCATGAATACCACCAATATTGGGTGAAAATCGAGTGGCGACACCCTGCAAACGCTATAGAGTTGTGTCGCAGCCCGAAATCGCCAACAAATCCATAAAAACCTCTCTTTTGGCCTTCAAGGTCATTGCTTTGGGTGGCAATCGAAAGCCCGTGTGCGTCTTCATATTAGTGATTAATAGTAACCTAGGCCCTATCTCGCACCGTTATTGAGATATACAGCGACTTGTTAGCTAAAAATCGCAAATTTTTTCACCCCCCTCTTATTCAGCACCCTTGTTCGGGCTAACCCCCTTCGAATTGATAGAAAAGCTTTACGGTTCCTGAAACTAGAGTCTTCCGGGCAACCGGCAATGAAGATATGGTAGCTTGCGCCGTTCCTGACTGATCCACCCGTGTGACGAACAGACTGACAGACTGACAGAATTGCGACGGCTACCTGCTGTCGAGCGTAAAAATGGTGCAATTTTTATGACATGCAACTTCGCAGCGCAGTAGTGTCGTGGTAGGAGACAGAGCTTCCTAAATCTTAGCAAGTCCGAAATTTTCAGCTCCAAGTTGTACTTTTGGAGAAATCTGAAGACCAAATTACAACTTTGAAATTTTGAGCACCGGCATCCCTTCCGTTGGAAACTTGCAGTTGTCTGTCAAAAATGCTGCTTTCTGCATGTTCCCTCTCCCTTCCCCCAATTTTTTAAATCCACAACGCACAACGCAACTGTCGCGGAGTAAGCTTATATCTCTATATATAGAACCACAGCAGTATCATTATCGCAGCCTTGATTCTGTTACTTCCACTCTTATTGCAGATGCAAAACCGTAAACAAACAAAAAAGCGTACAGCCATGACTTCTTTTTTGACTGTCTCCAGCAGATGTCGAAGCAGTTCATGGCTGTCGTGTTGGCAACCAGCAGCAAAAAGTGACGATCTACGAAGATAATTGAAGCACGATTCACAAGCTAAGTCAAAAAAGCAAAACATCGAGTTTTTGTCATATCGCTTACCCAATATTGGCCAATTTTTCTATACATTCTTTTACTGGGACATTTTCTAAAATGCAATGAAATGGTGAAATTATTTCTTAGCAATCAATCTACAGCAATGTTTCCGAAGAGTGTGCACGTTATTCTGGCTATAGGCCTATATTATAAAAAGTTGCGCAGTTTAACATTTAAGTTTTGCAAGGTAAAGCAGAAACAGATTTCACTGAAGATGGTCGCAATTATTCCAGCAGGCTCTGCAGTTTATACAAATGTAGGCCACTAGTGAAAAATTAATAAAGTCGGTCGGTCCATATTTGCCAAAGCTTTCGCAAAAATAAAACTGACTTTTTATGGAACGCGGTGTATAATCACAGTGTAGCACGGTAGTGCGTAACACTGTTGTAAGGGCGACTATCAATGGGAAACCCCAGATTTTGGGCACCCGTAGCCCCCAAACCCCTGAATCATAATCGTAATACCAACCAACCTGTAACGTATATGATCCAAGATTTGCACATGGAGATCACGAATTGGTTGTTTTTCTTTATATGCCAACAGATATTCATAGAGCAAAGTGGTACATGTCACATCTTTCCCCTAAAAACAAACGCCAAAACCGTGCTTAAAATCCTTGAGGTAAGGCCAATATTAATAATATGCTGCCTCTGGCTGGTTTTCTATAAAGTTGAAAAAAGACAGTTAAATAATTTTTACGTTATATTTTGTTACTGCAAGATGTCTGATATTATACAGATTGACTCTATATCTTTCTGTCAGGTCGCACATTGACAGTTAGACAATGTGATGGTGGGTGATATCACCTTTTTATGATTTTTGCTGTTTTCGATGTGTCAGTCATTGCATGTCGCCGTTAACACGTGTATAAACTGATGTTTTGTATATTTATAATTCTTATATTTTAATTTATCATCAGAGTCGTGACTACACGGCCACTTTTTATACAATTTATTTTTTATGATTGCTACTTCTTTTAATACCTTGTGTGATCCGCATTTTTTCTTTTGCACATTTACGTGATAATCTGACCATTCCTATCTGCAACCGTTTTCACGAAAGACTGGCCAACAACGGTAAAATAACGACTTTTGCGGAAGTACCGCTCTTTGATGCCCTTGTGCACACTGCGCAGGTTTCCTTGAACTTAGAAAATCGAGACTTGGACCATTTTTGAAATCAACGTTCAATGCTAAGAATTTCATACTCAGCTTAATTCTCCATGTTTATCTCAATTGATTTCGGCGCAACTTGCTCTTGAAATGTGTCTCGCAGCCCGAAATCGCCAAAAAACTATAAAAAAAACCCCTATTTTGGCGTTCCAAGGTCATTAAATTCAATGGCAATCGAAAGCCAGTGTACGACTTCCTATTAGTAGTTAATAGTAATCTAAGTCATATCTTGCACCGTTACTGAGATACGACTTATTGGCTAAAATCACAAATTTTTCCTATCCTTCTCTCATTTTGCCATTTTGCGCCCTTGTACGGGGTGATACCCTTTAAATTTATGAAAAAACTTCACGGTTCTTGAAACTATAGACTTCCAGGCAACCGACGGTGAAGATTTGGTGATCCTAGCTTGCACCGTTATTGACTGATCCACCCGTGTGACTGACAGACAGACAGACAGACAGACGGACGGACAGAGGGACAGACAAACGGACAGAATTGCAATGGTTAAGACGAGCTATAGCAGTCTAGCTGCTTTCGCTCGTAAAAATTACAAGCCAGTCAACTATAAACTAAACAATATTATCAAGAATCGTTACATACACATCCTTTTTCTAAGATCATAGTGACGAAATACTTTGTCTGTGCAAGATTCTACAATACAAAACAGAATGCACTAAGTTAGAAGACCTCCATATCTGGCAGATGCGAAAATATGCACCTGCATCAAACAAACTTTTAAAAAGTCGACGACATAAACAGCAAAATGAATTTTAAAAACATGCGCGTGTATTCCATTTCTGCTAATGATCAGCTCCGGATAGTTAAAGCGGTGCCTTTAGCTACGACATAACGCGCAAAGGCTTGACGTTGGCCTAGAGTTATTTTGCATCAACGTCTACACCATAAAGTTAGCAAATATTAGCCTAAACTGTTGGGCAGCATATGTGTTTTGTATACAGTCGTTCGTAGGCGTCGTTGAAACCCCACTGGACGAAGACGTCGTTATTTTCGTTGTCCTTATGTAACGGTTTAAGCCTCTACTTACGTCTAATTTACTCTAAATCTCACCCTGTTTTAGGCTAAATTATATTAAACACTCTAATCCGTTAGAAACCCTTAGTTTTCCGATTTCCAACGCCCCAAACCGCATCCAAATCGGTCCACTAACGTCGGAGATATTTGCCTCTAAGTTACCTATTTTTATCCCTATTTTGTAAGTCTCGTCTATTTTTCTAAATTACGTTACATTAATACCTTCCAGCGTGACAGTGCTCAGTGTGCATGCGCCGAGCTGTCCAAACCGTATAAAAGCGAGTGCCGGTTTTAGAAAGGTCACACGAGGTGTGGAGCTCGAAGGGTGCAGACCGCTTGAGACAAGCATAAGACTCTCGAAGAGTGAAGATAGAGGGCACTCTAAATTGAGGACACTCTAAATAAAAAGTACTAAAAGTAAAGATAAAAAAGTACTAAAAGTAAAGATAAAAAAGTAAATTTTCTCTGTCTCGTTAATAATCATTATACGTTTAAAGTAGGGCCTACAATTTTCTTCTTAATTTAATATTAACCTTTTTCCTCTAGTAGAGTAGTAGCTAACATTCTTAATTTGCTTATAGAGTACCGGTAAAGTAAGAGTTTTTCGTTTCTTATGATTTAGAATAATATTTAGAGTAAGTCTTCACTAAGATGTAGTTTCTTCTTTATTCTATGTTATTTTTAGAGTAGGCCTTCGTATTTAATCAAAGTAGTAGTTTCCTCCTAGAAACAGAGTAGAAATGCATTATTTTGTACTTTCCCTCTAAGTTCGTAATAGGCGAGTAGTTGAAGTGTGACGAGTGGGCCTATTGGCAAGAGAGTCCACTTTGTAGAGTATGGTAATGCGTACGTACTGAGATTAGAGTAGTTTAAGTTAGAGTAGGCACTGACTTACGCAAGACATCGTAAAATTATCTGATAAAGGGCGTAATCTCTATGTTTGTGTTTTTACATTCATTAACGGTTGCTTAGTTAGAGTGACGTTGACGAAAAAGTTTTGATATTAGAGGATTTTTTTACTCTTTTATCTTATCTTTTTGACTAGAAGTTGATTGATGATGAACTATTGAGTAGATAGAGGCGTTTCTGATGATAGTTTAATGCAAAAAACATCGTGCGAGTTTTTGATATTTAGAGGACGATCGATGTTGATTGTGTGTGTTTGAAAGACATTCAATTTTTGTTTAATAAAGAACTCTTGTTTAACGGTTGAGTAATTGTTTCTTTTCTGTTTAAGTTTGTCGCCAAGTGTTGATGTAAATGACGGAGCAATGTTACAGGAGACGATGTCTCGATAGTCAAGGACGAGTCAAGAGTCCTCTGCCATTCTATCCCTCTTCGACCGCGGCGCAGACGGCTTTCGTCGGCGGCGGACCACTCCTCCTTAAGATTTGCAACATCAGTAGTTAAGAAAGTGTATATAAATTATGTAGAGTTATTTTATGTTACACTCATTTTCTCCAATCTATATGAGTTGTGTAAACGGCAGGCGGGGACTGAGTACAGGTCGAGTAGACTCGATTTGTAATTAAGCTAGAGCTCACTGTATCGAGCACTTAGGCTATTGCGCATAACGATTCAACTTTTTAGTTTAATCGCCTAAATTGGTTAGGGTCATTTAACGTGGAAAGGTCACCTAAGTCATTATGCAGCTCCACACGTGCGAGTGGACTTAGAAAGATTTCCTTCACGTTGCTTTACCGAGAGGCAGATATTTCTTAGAAGTTTTTCGAGCGTTGTCGTCTCAGGAGAGACAAGAAATTTAGTAGGGAGAATGTAACGGTTTAAGCCTCTACTTACCTAAAACTTACACTAAATTTCACACGCTCTTAGGATAAATTATACTGAACGCTCTACTCCGCTAGAAACCCCTAATCTTCCCCTTTCCAACGCCCCAAACCGCATCCAAATCGGTCCACTAACGGCGGAGATATTCGCCTCTAAATTTACCTATTTTTATCCCTATTTTGTGAGTCTCGTCTATTTTTCAAAATTACGTTACGTTGATGATGATGATAATGATGATAAAAGGACGAATAAACTTTAGCGTGGCGTTAAGTCCTAAGACTACAAGGACACGTAAAAACAAGCTAAAACAGTGAAGTCACGTAATAAGCTTAGTAGTCAGTGCAATGAGACGTTCCGAGTCGTCTGTGAGACCGGGCAAAAAGTTCTGTTTTCAGTCTGCTGCGGAAAACTTGCAACGACGGCGATGACCGGACTGACTCCGGCAAACTGTTCCAGACCGATGAAGCAGTCGCTGGAAAGGTGCGATCGCCAATGGTAGAACGCACAGTGTGTGGAGCGACCAGCGCTGATGTAGTCGAAGAGCGCAGTCGTCGACGTGCGTTGAGGTGTTACACCCGCTGAAGATTTGAAGCCGGGTAGCCAGGTTCAGAGCCGTGGAGGCAGCGATGCACCAGCACTGCCAGCCGGAACGAAACGCATTCTGGCATCCGAAGCCAGTGTAATCTGCGCAGTAACGGCTGAATGTGGTCCTGACGACAAGCTTTGAAGATCAGCCGTGCAGCGGCGTTCTGCACAGACCATGAGTTGCTTCGGAAGGCTGGCAAGAGTTGCAGAGCCGTAGTCAAGCCTGGAAAACATCAGCGCCACGATGAGCGACTGCATCACGTCGTTAATACCTTCCAGCGTGGCAGTGCTCAGTGCGCATGCGCCGAGCTGTCCAAACCGTATAATAGCGAGTGTCGGTCCTAGAAAGGTCACTCGAGCTGTGGAGCTGGAAGGGTGCAGACCGCTTGATACAAGCATAAGGCACTCGAAGAGTGAAGATATCGGGCACTCTAAATAGAAGAGGGCACTCTAAATTGAGAACACTCTAAATAAAAGAGTACTCTATCAGAGTAAGGTCACTTCGCCATAAGTTCGAAGTTGTCCGGGACTCCTCCTTCATCTTGTACAAGTGCGCCGCCACACTTAAGCACCTCGCCTCTATCACAGAACCTTCCCTCAATCTTTGGCATTCCCTCTAAGTTGCAGCTCCACTCCTGCGATTCCGCTGATCATATTTCTCAGTTCCTAACTCATTCTTTCGTTGAAGACGGGTAGTTCTACTGTACTCCGCTCGACCTCATTCTGAATTTAAAGGAGTTTCGAAGGAATATTTCCTTCTTTCTTCGCATTTATACAACAAGGCGCCCGAACCCACTTTTAAGTTGAGAGCGGGAGGATTGGAGTGATTTAAAGTGATTTCCATCAAGTAAAAATCAGTTCTCCTAGAGTGAATCTAATCGTCATTTTTAGCTTCAAAATGTGAGATTTGATGGCAACAATTTTAGTTATTTTCTTGAGAATCAACTGACCAAATTAACATATTAAGTATACAGTTTGAACGTGAGCTTTTGTCTTGTCTGAGAGATTGGAAGATGGGGGCTAAACCACCGAAAACAGCGGCTGAATCTCCTTCCCCGAGGGCCCTCTTGGATACGTCACTGACATCCTAATCTTTAGTGTAGGCGTAGTCGTCAATAATATTATAATTTGTCACATAATTTGTGTAAACATGCTTTACAGTGTTGACGCCAACGTCGTCATCGATCGTTATGCGTTAACCGCGTGGTTATCGACGCAGTGCGCTGGCTCTCTTTAACCTTAAAAAAGTACAGAGCGACAGAACTAAGCAGAAATAAAATTATATAAACTGAAATAAAAGCGCGCGGTTTTCATTTCATTTCTGTTCGTTTGAACACACCTTAAGAGTGGGCTTATGTGCAATTAATTAGGTATATAGTCGTTAGGGTGACTTATAATGCAAATCAGCTCATGTAGTGATATTTTAGCAATAATTTTGTGTTCAATTTCAAAACATGTTGCATGCAGTCAGCTGGTCCATATACCGTGACGGTTACCATGCAGTAAGATAACATATTTCACAGTGACAGCGGCTTTGAATGCGCCATACCTGTAGCACTGCATTGAAATAACAAATATTGCCATAGTTGCATAGACCGACTGGTTTTCTAGCTTCTTCGTGAGATTCTTCATTTCTCATATCCGGAGTCTAAACGTGTCATACGTTATGCCTATCAGGTTAATAAACATTTATATAAATATAAACCACGTAACAAGAATTATGAAAACATTGTTTGGTTAACCACTAAAAGATAAAACATATTAAACAGACTGCATTTCTAATATTGCTCGAAGTTTAAAAAATACACAATCAAACATAGGTTCTTGGGCGCTATGATAACTTGTAAAAGAAGCGCCATAAAAAAGGTGCATTAAGATGTCCTGTGGCGCTATAGGCCTATAACTTATGATTATGTATTGCAGAGAACAGATTTCATAGTACGCATTTCCATAAAAACTCTAGCTAAGTAAAACAAAGTTTCAAGTTTTTAATTACAGAAACGTAGTCGATGATAGCTTTCGTATTTGGAATCCTCCACTACGTAGTGGTGCATGTGAGTTGGCATTTTTCACTGATTTCTTTAGGCCTAAATATAATATTTCATCACAGAGAGTATAATTGGCATTACTGTACTTGAGATACACTTGACAATTAAAAACCACTGACTTTAGTAATCAGTGAGTTGGACACATTTTCTGGTGATCCTTCGACTAGATGCAACCGCTCTACGACGATTGACGGCTGCTAGCTATTACTCATAATACACTGTGTCCGGAAAAAGTAACCCCCTAGACACCGTACAATAAAAATGTCAAATTTAAACAAAGTTAAATAAAATTTCGTACGATTAATCCTCAATACATTGCTAAAAAGATCACCAAATTTCGTTCAAAAATATTACATGTATTTCTGAGCAGAGTTATTAATTATTGAATATCGATATTAAAATATTAAAATATCTTCGTTACCAATAGTGCGTTACATAAGAAAAACCCGCGGTTAGTATAAATTTTTGTAACTCCAACAAAAACATCCAATTTTAGCATAATTTTGCATCAACAATGCACCGTATATTGACAATCAAACTACAAAATTTCAGTTAAACCTACCAAAGCAAACACTAGTTACAGCGGTTTTTGTGAGGTGACCCCAAAGCACTTCGGTTCCAGGTCTTTGTGGATTACGTCAGACACTGAAGATCTGAAACTGAAGTGTTTCGGGGTGACCTCACAAAAGCTGATGTAACTATTGTTTGCTTTGGCAAATTTATTTCGTGTTTGGCATTTTGACTGCCAATAAATAGTGATTTGCTGATACATAATTTTGCCGCAATCGGTCGTTTTTTGTTGGAGTTACGAAAATGTACGGTAACTAGGGGTTTACTCATGTAACGCCATATTGGTAACGGAGATATTTTGTAATCGACATTTATCAATTCATAACTCCACTGAGAAACAATATTTTTAACAAAATTTAATGACCTCTTCAACAATTTATTGGAAATTATGTGTACAAAATTTTATTCAAGTTTGTTTACATTTGATATTTTTATTGTACGATGTCTAGGGGTTACTTTTTCCGGACACAGTGTATGTTCTGGTTTGTTTCTCTGGTCAAAAAAGCAGGCTAGCTTTTCACAAAAGTAATGGCAATGGTGTTGCTGAGAGGCCCGTGGCGATCGCTAATTTGTTATTAAAGCTGGGCAAATTACTGGCTTAAATGTAATTTAATTATTAATTTCAAATTACGTAATTTCAATTACTTCAATTACATATTACATGCAATTGCTAATTTTGTTTCCCAATTAGTATTATAAATAATAAATACATTCATAGGTCTAGCAAAATAACAGTAGCTACATTACACTAATAATGCAGTCACTATTTATTATCAGACCAAAAAACACCAGAAGCAAGCAGCAACACACCAATTACCTGGAAATGTCAACTGTCTACACTATTTACAAATGTAACTTATATTTAGAAACGTAAGTTACATCATGTAAATCACACGAAAGTCTATGTCACATTAAAGGCATGGAAAAGGAGCAATTGCAGAAATGTGTTATGACTTGACAACGACTTGCGACGTAGTGTTCATCCCACGATTAGTGAAATGGAAGATCTGCTATCTACAGCTTACACTATTTACAAAACAACTTGTGCGGAAAAACACTTTTAACTGAAGATGTAAATTACATGGCAAAGTGTAATCAAGTAAGTAAGAGAGATTGACATAATGCTTAATATAAATCTAATAAATGTTACTACTTAAAACTTTCAAATGTAATTGAAAACTGTAATATAGTTTGAAATTACAAATTTCATAGGCCTATCCATGTAATTAAATCACCAATTACAGATAACATCAAAACCAAATGTAATTGGATTACAAATTACAATTGTAATTTGTAATTGAATTACGTACTTGAATTACATGTAATTTCGTTGCTGCCCAGCTTTGTTAGTTATAGGCCTATCTAACGCAAAAAATCAGCAGTATAAACCGCAGAGTCAGAGGAATCGATGAAATTTGTAGTGGTTCGCTGAATTTGTAATTGGAGCTTGTTCATTTTCAACTGGCCCTCCCAACATTGTTGTGTTACATGCTTCATATCTGCGCCATTAATCTTCAAAATCCTGTCATTCGCCTTGAGTCCTTCACGCCAAGCTTCTGAATTCGCCACCACGGACCTAACAACCTGTACAGTAAGCAAAGCACAGCATCACTATACAACAAGTTCAGGTTGACAAAAGCTCAGATTTTGCAGAGAAACAAAGGGAAACCGTTTATCGCAGTGTGACTGACAAAACGCAAATATGCTGCCGTTCGTTAACTTATTGCAAACGATGAATCTAAACTCTCGCTTGTCGCACACGCCAACGGATACTGCGGCTGGCCGGCATGACTCATGCTGACTGTGTTGCTACGCGTTCCCGCAGACCAGTGTTTTTCAACCTTTTTGCTGCAGCGGAATCCCGCACAAGCGTGGAGATCACTCACGGAACCCCATGCATTGATCCATCAGTCTAGCGACGTAGGCGAGGTTGAAGCTATAGGGTGTCTATGGACTCATTTCTCTAGCAGGGCAGAGCCTTCATGGGGACGACAAAACAGGCAAAGATGACCAATTATAATATAAAATTTGACCGCATTGAGGCAGCAGTATTGTATTTAACCAAACGCGACGGGCGAGGCGGTCGTCAGCGGCCGCTTAGCCCCCGCCATCAATCCAGGAGTCGAGGACATACGCCTAGACGCATTTTTTCCTTAGCAAAGTGTTCAAAGATTTGAATTGACTAAGTAAATAATCAATACGCTTTTTTCTTCTTTCTCATTTCCGATAAAGCACTAATCCTCGGAACTGAGTAATGTCGTGCATAGGGGGCCTACGTTATAATATAGGCTTACGTAAATGCAGGTATGGCAAAATTACTAAGAACGAAAATGATTCAACACAGCTACACAGTAGGTCTATGCAAAAATAGACGCAAAGAAGCGCAATTTCGAACAAAGTGTTCGGTGCTGATTTTCTACGACATTTTGTCTGGCGTAATTTCGCATGTTAGGTTATTTTTACTGGCGCTGCGGAACCCCTGGCAGATGCTCGCGGAACCCTTTTGTTCCGCGGAACCCCGGTTGAAAATCACTGCCGTAGACGTTGTAACCACACGTACACGCGTAATCTAAACCTTCCTAATCATTTCATGTGAACGTCCACAAAATAAGGGAGCCACCTGACAAGAACTATGAGGGATCCGAATCTGTTAAAGTTTTTTAATTGTTCAGAATTAAAATGTGACATATTGCAGTACAGCGAATTACAACAACCAAGACAAGTGGCCTTATAGGCCTACGATATGACAATGATTGTTGTTGAATTCAACACCAGCCGCATATCATACCGGCTCTGGCTATAGGCTTAGGTGGTAAATAACAAACATACCCCATCGGACCAATCTGCAGTAAAGCCAATTCCCACATGGGATACTCTGTCATGGGGTCTAATGCATAAAGTACACTTTTTGGCCAAAACATATAAATAGGCGACAAGCGACAGCCTTGTCAGTTGCAGTTTAGACGTCGACCGTGCAAGACGTGTTCTCGCTCGTAGTGCGAACGGCAGTTTAGTCAGTCGGCAGTTGAAAATGTGTTGATAAATCGACATCGTCGTTAAACGTTGACCATTTTGTTTGGCCGTGCGGCAGTTAGTGAATGTCTTGAGTGTTAGCAAGACTAGTGCTGTCGGACATCGTGAACAGTCGTTGCGGTCGGCCATATTGACTGGCCTCGGCCGGACGTCGCGTGTTGTTGCGTCGAACTATTCAGACGAAGTGATTGTTCGTTCTGATACTGAAGAAAATTTACTGTTTGTCGTCGATACTGTTGACTTCATACTTTCGGATCTGATATCCCAGGTGCGTCACGGACGGTTTCTACTTCGTGTTTACTTTTCAGTTATCAATTTCTGGGGGCTTTACCGTTTTTGATCTTATTGCCAAATTCATGTATCTTTCCTAAGGTCCCATAGGTTTTGTTTCAGTTTCTAATCTTAGTTCAGTTTAGCGTTCCCGGTCGGTCGTTGCTAGTCGGTATCTATAGTCAGTAAACTAGTTCCCAATCCAGTCTGACCGTGGAGAACCCTAGCTGGGACGTGGGTGTTTGGGGAAAATCCCAGCGGAATCTTCTGTCAAACTGTACCTAACACAGGCCCAATGAACGACCACCCTTATTATTTACGTCAGCCATCTAATGATTTCCGGTTGCTTCAGTTTCCACATTAAGTGTCACTTCTATAACTGCACCCATCGTTAGCAGTAACACTGTCAGTAGTCATCTTCTTCCCACCACCAGGCCAACCCCAAATTCTACACTAGATTAATAATCGTGTTCGTTCCTATACATCTTTGAAACTAACCTGAACCCAAATCTTAACCCTAACCCTAATCCTAAGCTCTAAACACTACACCGTAATATTAACGCACATTCTAGTCATTAAAGCGTAATGTATCGATAATGTCATTCGCTAAGTGGCGACTGCGATTTTTCGTTTTGACCAGTCAAATAGCCAAAGCTATTTGGCCGGTTGCAGGTCAAATAGTCACCGCGATAATAATAAGCTGTCAACAGTAAACATGTCTCTATCTGCAGCGGTTTGACCGCAATTTTCAGTGGAAAGTTCCAAGCTATAAGTGGTCATGCATATTTCGGCCATATTTCGGATGAGATGAAAATCATCGACCTTCGATGACCTTGAAAGTCAGTGCAACAGGAACAGCGCGTCTTCTCTAGCGACAACTGGATTCTTGTCAAAATTTTTTTTCTGCCAGACTCTCGGGAAAATTTGCGATAAAATTGCCATTAAAGACGCCAACACACACAAAACACGTTGCTTGGTGTACCTGTTTTTTTTCGGACACAGTGTAGCTACGTAGTCGTGATCTCGTATAACCTAGACTTATTTCAATAATAATTATGAAACAAACAAAACATCGACGCTTTTAGCCAACGTTTTGCGGTTGCTGAACTTAGCCAATAGGGTGGCCTATGCACAGGCCGAGGATACTACGTAGGCCCTATACATTATATTAACTATCACTTTCGTTTTCCGCGTATCCTACTTTTCTTACAGTTAAGTTTCAATTTCACTTTTCAAGAATGTTTGATCATCAGCTTCTACGGGTGATTTAAAAACAAAGCGATATGGAAGTTCAAGTAAATCTGGCCAGTGCAGTGCCGATACGTTGAATTAAACTATAGGCCTAGATACGCAGGCAATATATTAGACAATATTAGACTGGACTGGACCTCGTCGACATTTATTACGCTGGACTACACTGCAAATCCTAACATTCCGGCCGATAATCCAAACCTAGACAAAATTGGAAATTCAGAGAAAAAGGGACAGTCATTTGGCATTAGGCGACATCGATCGAAGCGATCAATACCGGGTATTATAGCTCGCACGGCCGCTCGCTTCTCGCCACCGCTAGAGGCTGATCGTAAGCGTTTGACAGCAGGCCCGTCGAGAGCCACAGCGGGGCACCCGAAAACATTCTCGCGCGGCCCCGAAATATTTTCGAGGGGCCCCTCTAGGGAGAAAATTTGTGAATTTTATTCTGATGTATTTTATATTTCTGAGCGACGGCGGGGCCCCCAAACGTCGCGGGGCCCGGGGTATAGCTTACCCCCTTGCCCCACCCTCTCAACGGACCTGTTTGACATTTCTATTTGAGAAATTGTGTCCCGGTGTAATTTTACTTCAGTTAAGGTACCTTTCAGTTTCAGTCGCCGTTCTAGTTACGTCCACAGTCCACAGTCACAAATTAGACATTAGACCAAGGCCAACGTCAAACTATTCTAGGCCTATTTTCCCGTGCTATAATATTTCGTTGTTTCATGGTTTTTATGCCGATAAAAGTTCATCTTACATCGTTCATTTAGCCTCATTTGCCGTTTAGACATTTTTGTTAAATAAAAAGCCTAGTTATCGCATAGGCCTAGCAGGCTTTTATTTCGACAGGAAACACGCAGAATATCGACGTAAAGTTGCGAGATAGAAAGTACTAAAATGCATTTGTAGCGAAGTACTTTACTACCTTTCTAGTTGTGTTGTCAAGGATTTCCCCAACACAACGACCATTTAGGTATCACTTTCGCTTTCCACTTAGGCCTATTCCATCATGTCAATTTATTTTCACTTTTCAGGACAGCAGATGACGTAATTAGACGGTAGCATTAAGCAGACCACAGTGTTTGGATGATGACAGATACTGAACACTAAAATCGGCTTTTTTGGTTGTTATAATTTTCTCGACATGGACGAATAAAAACCCAGTTTGGTAGTTTTGCATGTCAAGTCTCCATACCAGAGGCCTTCTATGAAAATCGAAGCCCCAATTTCTTTCACTCTGTAGGCCTACACTGTAGACCTACATCATTGTCTGTCCAATGCAACGCATAGCATTGGACAGAGTATAAAATCACCCGAGTCTCCGTCCAACTTTTCTTAAGCTATCTTCCTTCCACCTCCCTTCCCTTCCCATTCTCCTTCCCCTTTTCCTTACTCGGACATATATTGTAAACCATCGAAATGCACTACAATACTTTTATGTACTACAATACATTCCTTTTTCCTAAGAGAGCAAAATCCTGGTTATCAAACATCTAATAAAACGTTCGATAGGTGCGCTATACACTGACGAAATAACTACCAGAGTAACTTTTTCACTAAATTTACTGTTACTTGCTGTGCAATACTTTCATTCTTTGCTCATGCAAGAAGTTGAGTCTTGCAGTGAAAAAAACTCACACATTTTTATTTTGCACAATCAATATTACTTTCAGCAAATATAAACCACATAACTGCAGTAAGCTGTTACTAATAACAAAAAAGATTTTTTTACAATACAACTACACGTTAGGCTAATATATACAATCACAAGATGATGAGATGAGTGCTGCAACTAAGTAAGTAATGAAAACATACAAATCAGTTTCACCATAATTTAACAGCCTAAAAGAAGACCCTGGGCGTATTCCTATGCAAGACAATAACCAAGTGCTGTTATCGCTTCACTGCTAACTGTCAGCAGACCGTTTCTATGCTAAGTGCTGACCAATAAAGGTTAGTTTCTTTTATCGTCTTATTTCAATGGTAAAAAACACAAACGTTTATTATGCTACCAAATGATACGTCAAAGTTACGTTCACTCATACCACATCAATAAGGAGCTACAACAAGCAAAACATCACAACTTAAAATAAAACTTGAATTTCACTGACAACAACTGTGCAGTCAACGAATGAGCTCAGCATTTACAGCTAGTGCTTTGCATAAGAACACGTTTCTTGTTAACAGTATAGCAGTATAACGTATAATACAGCACTTACAAACAGCATGGAGTGCAATGAGAACCACGTTTACTCCAGTTTGCATGTTACAATAGGCCTAGGTGTACAGCTTTAAGTTCTTGGCATACAAAAATGTACAGATTATAACGATGTATGTATGTGGATTAATACAGAAAATAATATCACAACTACAGTAAAAGTGCAGACAGGCTGAGACAGCTGCAGAATTCTCCACTTACAGCACAGTGTGATGCTAAACAAGAAAAATACACCGGCTCAGTCCCAACATATTGTGTGGCCATCCGTCTTACCTTGTAAACTGAAAATTAGCACAGCGGTTATTACTCCTGCCCTGGGAAACGTTTGAGACAATTTCTGTTTTCCTGCATCTCTTTGATTTTGAGTCAGGAACCCATGTAGTACACACAGATTATGGAAAAACAGACAGAAAGACAGATTGGCAAGCTGAACACTGTGACTTATTAGGATGGCTGCTCAAAAAACGGCACATAAATTCTGAAATATTCTGCTTGCTGACAGGTTCTACCTCAAGACGCAAAGTTACTTATATACACAGAGTCGGTATAGTTTGCTGGTATCAGCAAAAGCACGAATGCAATTGCAACAGGTTGCAAATGATGCGATGTTGACAATTATGACACATGGGAAGTTAGAAACAGTTGGGACGTATGATTAACTTATTCATATTGGCCATGCGACTTCAAGCTAGCCCACAAGACGTCCATCCACTGGCAGCAGTTTAGATGTCAGGAATGGAATGATCCATGTTCTTCTTCAAGCCAGAGCCAATGCTGTCAAAACAACAAGCATAGATAAACCATCGGACTTGCATGATTTGTGAATACTGCACGGCATACAGTTCAGCAGCAGCAGCCAATTGATAAAGGGTAAAGTACGGTACTTGCTATAGCACTTCCCGTGACTTCTTACATGAGACAGACTCTGGACAAAAACGCTTTACAATCTCTGAAGTGGCAGCTGATTGGCAAGAGCTAATGATACTGCAGCACACTATGCAGCTATTCATTGCCTGCATCAGCAAACAACTAGACCCGCGGTTTGCTGCAAGCAGACATACCACCGCCCCAATAAGCCACACTTGGCCTTCAACCTATAGCCCATAAGCTACTACTCATTTTCCATCCCACAGAGGGTAGGAGGCTGAGTTGGCCTGAGCACATAGCAGGTTAGCAACTTGCTCAAGATTGATTGCAAATGACCGGCAGTGAGAATAGAACCGGAACCTAAAAGTTACGAGTCGACACCAACCAGTAGACCACTTGCACCTACACAGGCAGGTAAGTGTGAAAAACTTGGCCAGAGTTGCTACTTGGTAGTGCACTGGCTGCAAATTGAACAGTGGACCTTTCAATCTCGTATCCAACATCCTAACTGCTCAGCCACCAAAATGCCACAATACTTTTACTACAAGCCCCCAGCTTATATTAGAACAATCTAGAACACAGCTTGTAGTAAAAATCCAGCTTACACTGAAACACTGTCAACTTGCCATACTAAACTTTTTGCACACAGCATGAGTACACTATAAAACAACACGACATTTTGTCAAAAGAGTGTGCCTGTGCCTGCCATAGCTTATGCCAAAGTCACCTACACAAAATAGCAATTCCCTCACTCTTAAGGCTGAAAACCTTCCCTCCCTAGTCACTATTTTTGTGAAGGACAGGGTGACACTTTCCAGACCAAATAAAATTCCCTGACTTTTCCAGTAGGCTAGCAAAGATTCATCGATAGATTGTATAATGCTATGGCCAACAGGCATTGTTTCACATTAACCAAAAACAGGCCAAGTAGCCCCAGTGAGTGGTTTCAGGATTCATTACTTAACAAATTGTTGCTGTAACAGCTGCAGAATGACATGCAAGCGTAGTGAGCAAAAATAAAAATAAAGTGAAATAAGGACATATAGATGTTTATACTTTCATTAATCTTTTTCCAGCTTTCCCTGACTTTTTCATTATTCAGACCTTTCCCTGACCAAATTGAAATTTCCCAAGCATTGCAGGTTTTCCAGGCGAGAGGTCAAGGTTAACATGATGATGTGATGATGATAGTAACCTCTTCATGATGTGCTCATAGATGAATGAGGGAATGATGGTGATGGTCACACTGCGCTCACTGGCATCAAACACGGCTTTTATCTCCTTGTCCTGCCATCAAACAAACCAACATACCAACCACATAAACCAGTGGTGCATGTGCACAACCTATGGCCCGGGACTACACATAATATGCAATGACCATGAGAACAAGAAATCTGAGCTAATGCTCATGAGACATGCAAGAGCTTATGGCAGTTCCTGTTCACAGCTAATATTGGTTTATCTCTATCCAGTTCGTCGCACTTCACTCTTCTGCAGCCAAAAATCGCAAAATGTCACAAAAATACTCTATTTTCAACGTCATGCAAGATCATCGATGTTGATACCATTAACAAGCACATCACCATTGCTTGTTATGATAATATAGCCAAATTCTGCCAAAAAACCAGGTCATTCAATGCAATCTTACTTTAGGTTACCGCTAAGATAGGGTACCAACAACTTTAAACCTTCCTATAAAATCTAAGTTCCATTTTATAAATTCTAACACCTATTCCAAAAAATATCCAGTCCTTTCTTCTTTCAGTAGCTGTCAACATCGTAGTAATCAGCGCAGTAGTTATTAAGATATAACCAACAGAAAATCCTTTTTTTGCTCCCCATTTTTGTGTCCAACCCAACGCAAGCGATCTTCGATAATCGATCTCATATTTCTTCACTTAGTTTCCATAAAAACTATACATCACCAAATTCCCCATATATTGCACTAATAAATGCGATATTTAGTACTTCTCACAGTTTGCATACTTTGACAAAATACATGATATTTTTCCAAATGGTGCCACACCCCTTTTCGACCTACTTATTCAAAATTCACATTTTCCACCAAGTCTGGATATGCGAATCCGGTACCATTGAAAAGCGTATTGGATAAGGATTCCAGCAGTCCAAACCGTTTCCAAATCCGTTCAGTAGTTTAGCTAAAAATTGGGGTGTTCACGCTAAGTTAATATACAAATACTGAAATCTCCCATCTTGATTGCATAACGAGTTAGTTGCGTGGCGCCGCCTTGCAAACACTGTAGAATTACGCTTACGCCTGGTGTATGAGTCAGGCCTGCATTTGCCCCTCTTTCTCCCCTCGTTCGGAGGGACCTCCTTCACCAAGCAGCATGAGATTTTGTCCCAAAATACTAGAGACTCTAGGTTATCACATGGTGAAAACCCGAAGTCTCTATCTCAACTGGTCTTGGAATGGTACCGGGTTGTGACACCAGGACAGACAGACAGACGGAGACAGAATTACCATAACTATGCTAGCTCTCGCGCATAATAATACCAAAATATGATATCAGAAGTTACTTGCTGTGCCAATTATCCATTTACCGTCTTACTTACTTACCTTCTTTTCAACATAGGAGCATGCCACTGAAGCTCTGGAAATGAGCTTGGTAAAATCTATAACAGTGGTTTTTTGTAATCAGTGATTATAGACTTCTAGACCATGACACATGGCCAACTCATGGCTAAAAAAATTGTGACCACTTACACAAACTATTCCAGCTTCAATACCAGCTTGATTATAAACAGTACTGGCAGTGGCACTTAAATATGCTGATGATATACTGGTAACTAGAAACATATGTCAGCCAGTGCTGACATATTACAAAGCCATCTGCCTACAGCTCAGCAACCCAAACCCCTTTGACTTTTAAAACTGAAAATTGACTCGCCGATCATTTCAGCTGGCTGCGTGGAAAGTTCACAATAAATTTGTTTATTTTCTATAGTGCTTTTGCTAATTAAAATTTTATCATTCATCATTAACATTTTAAATGATTGATTGCATAATTAAAGTTTGTTTTTAACAATAAACCATGATGACTTATTACTGTCTGCAGGTCAAGTTGATACCTTGAGTCCAATGACATTTTGTCCATTGACCTCCACCATGTGATGGTCAATCAGCACTCCATTCCTCGCAGCCGACGAGTCCTTGACAATGGCTGTGATCTTGTTCTCCTTGAAGACAAATCCCACTGTCCCCAGACTGTCCTTCTGCAGCGTTATTGTCCTCTCAAACGGTCTACAATGCAAATTTCAACAATTCTAACTGAAGAAGATAATACACATGAGACATACTAACACAAAACACTGTAATTATTACGTGTCATTCAATCACACATCATGATGTTTTACAGTGCCGTAAGCAATATCATCAATGGTAGCAGCTGCTGCTAGTAGAAAAATACTAGAACCAATATACTATCACAAATAAATAATAAATACACAATAATAAATACACAAGCTTTAGCTTTTCTTCAATTTCTACAACATACATTACTGTTGCAGCTGCTGTTACTACTATTAATGGTTAATGGTTGCTTATATTGATTTTTATGGGCAACAGCTAAAGAGTGTCACCTGCCATAATGGATCACACAGTGCTACCTGCCACCCAACACAGGTGAACGCAACCAGCCAAAAAAGCCAGTACTCAATTTACCTACCCCGAAGGAATGGAAGGCTGAGTTGACCTTGGTGATGCCTATATATCTACAGGGTGGGCCAAAAAAACCGGACCTGTTTGAGCGTTGATAATTCAGCGATGGTTAGTGGTAGAAAGGTAGAAAGACTGTGATACGTCAAAAGTTTCAGAATGCTGTAAAGAATAAACGACAAATTTGCATAGTGAAGCATTTAAATATTCTTTGTCTAATATGCAAATATTCGTCACCCCTGAAATTCTGCCAAATATGACTGTAACAGATGGATTTTATTTCAGCTTTTATAACTTAGCAATGTTTATTGATGGAAAGGCGCATAATATGCCAAAAGTTTCGAAATTGTGTACAGAAGAAGTGTACAACTTGCATATCTCAGCATTTAAATATTCTTTGCCCGATTTACAGAAATCTGCACCACCCCTAAAATCATGCTAAATTGGCAGTAACACATAAATTTAAGTTGATTTTCATTCAGCATACAGTGAACTATTAACAATCATTAACACATACGTTGAGTTTAGATGAAATTAGACATAAACAGTTGCCCAGCTTTTCATAATCGTTATCAGTTCTTTTAGGCAGCTGATCGATTGCTAGAGTCAATGTGTTCAGCAACAGCTGAGCCTAGCATTCGATTAGCACACGTTTTAGCTGGTCAGTTACTGAAATTTTGTGACCATGCAATGCCCCCACAGGGCCCACATTGAATAATTCACATACTTTAAATGCGGATTTTTTGGCAGTGAGTTTTTGAGTTCATGCCTAATTTCAGGGGTAATAAAGATTTATGCAAATTAGGCAATAAATATTTAAATGCAAATTTGTCATTTATTTTTTACAGCATTATTTTTGACGTATCACACGTCTTTTACCACTAACCATCACTGAGTTATCAACGTTTAAACAGGTCCGGTTTTTTTGGCCCACCCTGTAGATGCTTTACCTGGCCACAGACAGTCACCCATCCAAGTAGTAACCACTTGATAGCAATCCAACCGGAAGTAGAACCAACAATCTCTTGATCATAAGTCAAACATCCTACTGTTATGCCACCAAGCCACTACTGCTGCTGCTGCTACGATCAATATCAACCTGTCTCTGATAGCCATCGTGATGCGTTCAGGCGCTGTTTTCTTCAGGACTTTGAACACTTTGTCCGTGTCCCAGCCGGCAACGTTCTCTCCGTTGATCTGCAGGATCTGATCACCAAAGCGCAGTCCAACAAGTGCAGCCGGCGAGTTTGTGTGTACGAACGACACAAACACTCCCTTCAACAACAGACACAGCAACCCAATCATAGCCAGTGGCATCGTGACATGAGACACAGGGGAGCAACTGCCCCTCTCCCCAAAACTGTGGATTGTCAGAAATTTGTTGGAAAGTTTTCTCATCTGAAAATTCTTGTAAAAAAATACAAAATGCATATCAAAATGGATGCAATTTTTAGGCCACTTTTGTACCCCACCCCATGCTCTGCCACTCAGATTCAGTGATCTTCTCACTGAAATTGTGTGCTACATAAATTTACTTACTTACAATACTTTCTTACTTACTTACATACTTATTGCTTGTTATTTGCTGTTTAACCAGCCAATTTTTGCAGCAATAATCCAGATTAAACAAAACAGGTAAACATCTTTTGGCCAACCAACAACGTCAATCCACTAAGCAAATCAAGCAAGGTACACAAAATGATAACCAATAATAATCGGCTGGCAGAATTAGAAACCTTGTTGACAGCCTGGATTCTAAGTCCGATCTTTCCATCCTGGTCCTTACAGAGAATGATCTCCCTCACTCCAGAGTGGATCTCAGCACGACGAAGTCCAACACTGTCACCAGTGACTGGCGCCACCATCTGATCACTGGCGCCCGGCCGCACTGCTACCTGTCACAGAAACCACAGCAAAACCAGATGACGCAAGGTATTACACATCCCTATTTGCTTACAGCAACAACAGACAGAAGTGACAGATGTGTTAAGTGTAGAAGTTAAAGACAGAAAAGATGCACAATACAAACACATATACACATGCAAAAAAACTCTGGTCTTTGATAAAAGAGCCACCCCTCCAAAATCATTAGCACTGAAGAGCGTAATTTTAGTTCCAATATTGTACAAAGACAGTTTTTAGCTATTTTGTCTCTAACTTATTAAACTCACCAACTGTTATTGTGCACTGTGTTTAACAGTGGTATCACATATGTCTGTTACTGTCATTAACAAAGACTACTTCAAGAAACAAAGTGAGTCAGCAAACCTGTCGTGAGCTTGCAGGTACTACAGCATGTCGGCTGATCATATCGTCTGTGATCTCCAGACCCATGTAATCTGACAGTGACGGATAGAGAGCACTGCCGGCATATGGTGGGGTAGTTGTATAGGGAGGTGGTGCCTGTTCTGGCTGATACACAATGGCTTGTGATGCAGCCTGCGCCTGGGATACTTGTGCCTGCCGCACAACATTACATACCAGTACTCTGTTATATAGTATTAACTCAGAATACTGCACAGGGCTTCTAGTCTCACACTGTAAACATAAAATACAAAAAATTTGAGCTAATGCTCACGAGACGTGTGAAAGCCTATAGCAGTTCCGTTTCAGTAGTTTAGCTGAAAACAGGGGTGTTCACACTCAGTTAATATATACAAATACAAATTCTCTATCTGGATCGCATAACGATAGTAACGTGGCGCCACCTTGTGAATGATATAGACTTGTATCGCAGCCCAAAATCGCCAAAAAAATCCACAAAACCCCCCATTTTGGCGTTCAAGGTCATTCAAGGTCATTGAATTTGGCGCCAATCGAGACAATCGAGTATGACTTCCTATTAGTGATTAGTAACTTAGGCCCTATCTCGCACCATTACTGAGATATAGTGACTTATTGGTCAAAAATCGCATATTTTGCCCACCCCCTCTCATTTAGCGCCCTCGCTCGGGGTGACCCCCTTCAAATTTATGGAGAAGCTTAATGGTTCCTGAAACTAGAGTCTTCAGGCAGCCGACGGTGAAGATTTGGTGATCCTAGCTTGCACCGTTTTTGACTGATCCACCCATGTGACAGAAAGATGGACAGACAGACGGACAGACAGACAGAATTGCGATGGCTAAGACGTGCTGAAAGCAGTAGCTGCTTTCGCGCGTAAAAATTCAAGGACTTTTCAATGACTTTCGAGAACTGCTGACAGTAATTTTCAAGGACGAAATGTTGACATTAGTTTGTATCATTTGACATTACTCGACATGCTGCTAACTGTAAAACTGCATGCAATCAAGTTGAAACTAGATTAAAATCCTGCCAAAATATTAATTTACAGACAGCACACTAGTTAAGTAGGCAGCACATAGGCAGGTAACCTGTGACCTGCATGTTTATGCTGCTAAATATGCTGAAAAAAGACTTTCAAGGACCAATGCTGTTTTCAAGCACTTTCAAGGTCTTGAATTAACGAAAAAAAATTTCAGTACTTTCAAAGATGCATGGAAACCCTGACTTCAACGCAAGATATTGTTCAACCATTATGAAGTTCAGAATCAGTATCATAACTTTCTTTAATGACACACTGGCCACACCGGTAAGCTGCTAAAACTATTAAATCATTTACACATTGAATAAGTATTACTTTGGAAATTAAGTACAGTACATTAGTGACCATTAACAGATTTTCTCCAAACTACAATATGGTAACGATAAAAATAACACAGACCAAAACTAGAAATTTGGGGCAAAGCCCAACGTGAGTCCGCCCGGCGCCCTAAGTCCGATTGGGGGAAATAGGGGGAAGGGTAAAATTTTCTCGGCACCAAAGTCACGTGGCCCGAACTCAAATGCATTGGCATACGTCGAACGCGCATTGTCGACTTAGGGTAGGTCAACATGAGCGCTTATAACTTTGTTCGTAGTGAACGGAATTTCACACAATTTTTTTTGTCCAACGCCCAAAAGATCGTTTTCATCAACGCCGTTTACATATTGTCGCTATCTTCATCGGTTCCAGAGATATTTGCGCTCAAACTCGAAAGTTGTCATAAATTGCACCGATTTTTGCACGTTTTTTTGCCCTCCCAAATTTTAAGGGGGGCAGTGCCCCCAAAAGTTGTACTTGCGTTAACACCCCCACCTAGAGACACGCCAAGTGCCAAAGTTTCGTCAGGCTACACCCCCTAACTCCGAAGTTATAATGGCTCATTTATTCCATTTTAAGCCAATTTTTGACCCCGCTTTGAAAAAGTTGTAAGGGGGGCCCCCATCCCCGGTGGGGGTGCGCTAGTAAGACTTGGTCATTCTCTAGCGCGTGTAAAAATTTGGGGGCGCAGCACCCCCTAGGGGCCGAAATATGGCCTTCCGAAAAATTTGATTTTGGTGGGTAAACATTAGCCGCGTAATCTCTGATGTTAGTGGACTGAAGT